>OHTN01000960.1_pt1 | contig 8736 bp, 9 predicted proteins | sample 1578971 | NCBI WGS metagenome assembly OHTN01 (sample SAMEA3879509, study PRJEB24766) | human gut metagenome | biome: human-associated habitat; feature: feces | place: USA | collected 1985/1987 | reverse complement strand
AGTGCCGCCGTGCTCCTGGGCGAGGTTGTTGATGAGCTCCTGAATCAAAACGGTCTTGCCGACGCCGGCGCCGCCGAACAGGCCTGTCTTGCCGCCACGGATGTAGGGCTCGAGCAGGTCGACGGCCTTGATGCCGGTCTCGAAGATCTCGGTCTTGGTGGTGAGCTCGTCGAAACGGGGCGCTGCATGGTGGATGGGGTAGAACTCCTCCACCTCGGGCCGCGCTGCAGGCCGTCGGTCGAGGACATGGCGACCGTGCGGACGACGCCGCCCGGAAGCTGGCTCTCGACCTCGAGGATCGTGCTCAGATGACCGATCGGGGTCTCGGCCTCGACCGTGAGCGCGTTGTAGATCGGGGGCACCGCGCCGTCAAACTTGACGTCGACGACAGGGCCGATGATTCGCACGATGCGACCATCACCGGCAGTCGTCTTCTTGGTGGCTTCCTCGACCGCAAGCTTTACGGTGTTATTAGCCATTACTGTTCCTCCAATGCTGAGGCTCCGCCGACGATCTCGTTAATCTCGGTCGTGATCGAAGCCTGGCGCACGCGACTATACGTGCGGGTAAGGGTCGAGATGATCGCGGTGGCGTTTTCCGTCGCGGAGTGCATGGCCTTGCGGCGTGCACCCTGCTCGGCAGCCGCCGAATCGATCAGGGCCTGGTAGATGACCGTCAGGATATAAGACGGCACAAGCTTGCCGAGAACATGCTCGGGAGAGGGCACGAACTCGAACGTGGACGAGATGCGCTTAGGGGCGTCGGTCTCGTTCTTACGCGGACCGTGGGCCATAGCGATCATCTCGGGGTCGAGCGGCAACAGATGCTCGACGCGAAGCTCCTGATCCACGCGGTTCTTGGCGTGGTGGTAGACAAGCTCGACACGGTCAAGCTCACCGGCACGATACGCATCGCAGATATGAGAGGAGATCATGCGGGCCTGATTGAAATCGGGCTCAGAGGAGTTGCCCTCAAAGTGCATGACAACGTTTGCGCGGTCACGGAAATACGTGGCCGGCTTACGCCCGCACGCGATGATCTCGCACTCGATGCCGTCGTTCGCCCAAGAAGCGGCGAGCTTTTCGGCCGTGCGCTCCACCGTCGTATTGAAACCGCCGGCAAGGCCGCGGTCCGAGGCAATAACGACAATCAGGCCATGCTTGACACTCTCATGCTTCTGCAGCATGGGATCGGTGCCCGAACAGGAGGCGTCGCCGGCGACCGTCAACATGACGTCGGTCAGCGCCTCCTTATAGGGCTCGGCCTGCTTGGAGCGATCGAGGGCACGACGGATCTTGGCCGTAGAGACCATCTCCATCGTGCGCGTGATCTGCTTGGTCGTGGTAACCGAGGAGATTCGCTTCTTAATGTCGCGAAGGTTGGCCATAGGGCTTAGTTCTCCTCTGATCCAGTCGTATCGGCATGGTGCTTAGCCATGAACTGCTGCTTAAAGTCGCCGATGACGCGCAGGAGCTCAGCCTTGGTGTCATCGTCAATCTTCTTGGCGCGAACCTTGTCGAGCAGCGAGCCAAAGCCATTGTCCATGTACTCGATGAGCTCGGCACGGAAGGGCAGCACGTCGGAGATTTCCAGGTCATCCAGGAAGCCCTCGTTGCCAGCGAACAGCGTAACGATCTGCTCGCCAACCTCGAACGGCTTGTAGCGCGGCTGCTTCAGGAGCTCGGTCATGCGGGCACCATGGGTCAGCTGCTTCTGAGTAGCCTCGTCGAGGTCGGAGCCGAACTGGGTAAAGCCAGCGAGCTCCTGATAGGAAGCGAGGTCCAGACGGAGGTTGCCGGCGACCTGCTTCATGGCCTTGGTCTGCGCATCGCCACCGACGCGGGACACGGAGATGCCCACGTCGACTGCCGGGCGCTGACCCTGGAAGAAGAGCTCGGACTGCAGGTAGATCTGACCATCGGTAATGGAAATGACGTTGGTCGGAATGTAGGCCGAGACGTCGCCGTCCTGGGTCTCGATGATCGGCAGTGCCGTCATGGAGCCGTAACCGTTCTTCTTGGACATCTTGACGGCACGCTCGAGCAGACGAGAGTGCAGGTAGAAGATGTCGCCAGGATAGGCCTCGCGTCCGGGCGGACGATGCAGCGTCAGCGACATCTGACGGTAGGCCACAGCCTGCTTGGACAGGTCGTCGTAGATGACGAGCACGTGGCCGCCGGGGTTGGTCTCGCTGGCGGGCTTACCGTCCTCGCCGTTGTACATGAAGAACTCGCCGATAGCGGCACCGGCCATAGGCGCGATGTACTGCATAGGGGCGGAATCGGCAGCGGTGGCCGAAACGATGATGGTGTAGTCGAGCGCACCGTGCTGAGCGATGGCGACATAGATGCAGACCATGCCCTTGCCGCGCTGGTTGAGGATAGCGTCGATGGCGATGGCGGTCTTACCGGTCTTACGGTCGCCGATGATGAGCTCACGCTGACCGCGGCCAATAGGCACCATGGAGTCGATAGCGAGCAGACCGGTCTGAACCGGCTCGCACACCGGGGTACGATCGATGACGCCGGGAGCCTTGAACTCGATGGGGCGACGGTGCGTGGCGACGATGTCGCCCAGGCCGTCGATGGGCTGGCCGAGCGGATTGACGACGCGGCCGAGCATGGCACGGCTCACGGGGATATCCATAATGCGGCCAGTGGTGCGGCACTCGTCGCCTTCCTTGATGGAGTCGACGGCACCAAACAGAACGGCGCCGACCTCGTCACGGTCAAGGTTCTGGGCAAGGCCGAAGACGGTCTCACCGGTATCGGAGCTCTTGAACTCCAGAAGCTCGCCTGCCATGGCGCTCTTGAGGCCGGAGACGCGCGCGATGCCGTCGCCTACCTCGTCGACCGTTGAAACCTCATGCGTATCGACCGTCGCGGAGAGGCTCGTGAGCTGCTCCTGCAGTTTCTTGGCGATATCCTGGGCATTGAGGGTTTCGGACATTAGGCTTCACCTCCGTACGAATTAGCAGAGTTTGCGAGGGTCTCCTGCGCGATGCGCAGCTGCGTCTTGACGGAAATGTCACGACGCTCGCCGCGGGCCTCGAGCACCAGGCCGCCCACGATAGACGGGTCGACCTGCTCGATAAGGAATACCTTGCGGCCGAAGTCCTGCTCGCATTTCTTAGTGATGGTTTGACGCAGCTCGTCGTCGAGCGGGATCGCCGTGGTGACGGTCACGCCCACTACATCCTCGTCTTCCTCGGCAACATACTTAAAGGCAGCTGCCACCTTGGGAAGAAGGTCGAGCTGGTCGCGCTTGGACATGGTGTCGAGCACGGCGATGATCTCGGGGCTGGCAGAGGCCAGGCGCTCGACCATCTCGAGGTCCTCGAACACATGGTTCTCGGCCTTGGCGGCTTCCAAAAGGGAACGCGCGTAGGTCTCGAGCACCTTGTCCTGATAGCGGCTAGTCGGCATTCAGGCTACCTGCTTCCTGGATGTAGCGCTCGATGAGCTTCTTCTGCTCGGCATCGTCCTCGAGTGCCTCGCCCACGATCTTGGTGGCGACGGCAACGGACAGGTCGGCGATGGAGCTCGCGGCACCGGCGTAGATGGACTTGCGCTCATCCTCGACGGTCGTATGGGCCTTGGCGATGATCTCCTCGGCCTCCTTGTGAGCAGCCTCGATGATACGGGCACGCTCGGACTCGGCGTCCTTACGGGCCTCGAGAACGATGTCGGCAGCCTGACGACGGGCGTCGGTGACGATCGAGTCGGACTCAGCGCGCTTGGCGATAGCCTCCTGCTTGGTCTTCTCGGCCTCGTCGAGGCTCTCCTCGATCTTCTTGCCACGCTCCTCCATGGTTTTCATGATGCCCGGCAGGGCGACCTTGGCCAGCACGATCCAGATGATCAGGAAGGCGATAAGCGCCGGGATGAACTCCGCCATCTTAGGGATGAGGATGTCCGCACCGGCGGCGCCGTCCTCGGCGAACGCGGAAACCGGCATGAGCAGCGCGGCCGCGGACGCGGAGAGTGCGATCGCGCTCTTCTGGGATGAAAGATTCATACTTGACGCTCCGTGCTATTTAACGATCAGCGCGACAACGAAGCCGATCAGAGCCAGAGCCTCGCCGAAAGCGGAGCCCATGATGAAGACGGTGAACACGCGGCCCTGGACCTCAGGCTGACGGGCCATAGCACCCGTAGCACCCAGAGCAGACAGGCCGATAGCAAGACCAGCGCCGATAACACCGAGACCGTAACCGATAACTCCCACGATTCCTCCTTTGTCGTGCGTGTCTTATTTCACGCAGGATAACCTTTTTATAACTGCCGGGCTCCATGGGTACGGGCACCGGCGGTTTAACGAATTGCCTTACCTTTAAGGCACGAACGGAAGACTACTCCTCCTCCGCGACCTCCTCTGCCTCGGAGACATACACGGCGGTAAGGACCGTGAAGACGTAAGCCTGGATGGCGCCGACCACAAGCTCGATCGCATAGATCAGGATGAGGATGGCAAGCCAGGCCAGCGAAGGCAGGGCGCCGACGGCGTGGGCCGCGGAAACCTGCTGAAGCAGCGGCTGCATGAACATGCTCGCCATGATGGCGAACGAGCCCATGACCACGTGTCCTGCGAACATGTTGCAGAACAGACGGACGGCAAGCGTGATGAGGCGCAGGAAGGTCGAGAAAAGCTCGACGACCCACACGAGCACGTTCATCGGGAAGCTCACGCCCTGCGGGGCGAGGCTCTTGATGTAGCCGATCACGCCGTGAGCCTTGCATCCGTAGTAGATGAAGTACACGAAGGCGAAAATGGCGAGTGCGGCGGTGGAGCCGATTGCGCCGGTGCCGGGCTTCATTCCCGGGATCAGGCCGATCATGTTATTGATCAGGATGAACAGGAAAAGCGAGCACAGGAACGGGAAGTGCTTCTTCCAGTTCTCACCCACGACACCCTTGCCGATATCGTTCTCGACGTACTCGATGATGTACTCGAAACCGTTGACGAAGAAGCCCTTGGGAACCAGGGTCTGCTTCTTCTTGAACACGGCTAGGACGATCAGGAGCACGATCGTGGAGACGATCAGCCAAAACGAGTACTGCGTGATGCCGCAGCTCAGATCGCCCACGACAGGGGTGGAGCTGAACTCGCTGACCAGATGATTAATCTCATCAGGCAGCTTTTCAAAAATTTCCACGACTTACCTTTCGACCTCATGAGGATCTCGCAGCGCCTTGGCGACGCGAACCGCGCAGGCGGCCATAAAGGCCACGAAGCCGATCGCCTCGCCCAAGAGGAACATGCGAAATGCCTCTCCGAACAACGCAAACACAACCAAGGTAAAGACGAGCAGGGCGACTGCCGAGACCGCCAGACTCACCATGCCCTTGAGCATGTCCGCATTCTGCTTATCGTCAAGAACCGGCTTGAGCGTAAAGACAAAGGGAAGGAAGGCAATTGCGCCCGCGATGGCGCCCGCAACGATAGCGAGCAGATCGGCTATCTGAAACACTGGCGTCCTCACTTTCCTTTTTAACGCCTCACAGAACAGTTCTCGCCAAACATTGGTGACTATTGTACGAGCCAATCGCTAAAGTACAACCGTAAAACAAACGGTTAATACGCACCTGTACGTTTTCTTAAGGCCTTCTTTATGCCGCAGGTACGGTAACACGTTTTTTCGAACCCCTCAGCGCAAAACGTCCGTTAACAGGAGTGCGCGTGGACGTCTTTTGCTCGCCCGCGCGCACCATTTCTTCGTATTTTCGACGTTAGCCGATATGGCCCAGAGATTACAGCGTGCCGTAGATGCGGTCGCCGGCGTCGCCCAGGCCGGGAACGATGTAGGCGGCCTCGTTGAGATGGTCGTCGATGGCGCACGTGTAAATATGTACGTCGGGGTCCTTTTCGGTCAGTGACTTGAGGCCCTCGGGCGCGGCGACGATGCACAGCATACGGATATCCTTGACACCGCGCTCGCGCAGGTAGCTGATGGCCATCTCGGCCGAACCGCCCGTGGCGAGCATGGGGTCGACGACCAGGCAGATGCGCTGGTCGATATCCTTGGGCATCTTGCAGTAATACTCATGCGGCTCGTGGGTAACCTCGTCGCGCTCCATACCGATGTGGCCCACACGAGCGGAGGGTACCAAGTCGAGGATGCCATCGACCATGCCAAGGCCCGCACGCAGGATGGGAACGATGGCGAGCTTTTTGCCGGCGAGCTGCTTAAACGTTGCGGTGGTGATGGGGGTCTCGACCTCGACGTCTTCCATGGGCAGGTCGCGCATGGCCTCGTAGCCGTCAAAAAGCGCGAGCTCGCGCACGAGCTGGCGGAACTGGTTGGTGCCGGTGCTCTTGTCGCGCAGGATCGACAACTTGTGCTGGACGAGCGGGTGATCGACAAGGGTCACACGGGACGTATCGTAGGTGACGGTCATGGGTTGATTGCCCCTTTCGTTGCGGCCGGAAGATGGCCTTGCTGACAAGGCACATGGCGATGTTGTTGCCGCGCGCCATGCATAAGTTTAACGGTTTGTTGTATCGAGCAGCTCGTCGCAACCCTACTGAGCGGTGTTGAGCGAACGCTTGACGGCATCACGCCAACCAGCGAGGTTGCTCTCACGGCGCTCGGCAGACATGTGAGGATGGAAGACTTTGACGATCTGAGCGTTTTGCTCCAGCTCCTCCAAATCCTCCCAATAGCCGACAGCAAGGCCCGCCAAGTACGCGGCGCCGATCGCCGTGGTCTCCACCGTCTCGCACTGCAGCACGGGAATATCCAGCAGATCAGCCTGGAATTGCATAATGAACTCGTTGCGCGAGGCACCGCCATCGACGGACAGGCGCTCAATCGAAAGTCCCACGTCCTGCTCCATGGCGCGTAGCACGTCATAACTCTGGTAGGCCATGGACTCGCAGGCCGCACGCACAATGGTCGCGCGACTCGAGGCGCCGGTCAGGCCGCACACGATACCGCGAGCATGCGGGTCCCACCAGGGAGCGCCCAGGCCTGCGAAGGCGGGGACGAAGTAGCAGCCCTCGTTGTCGTTAATCGAAGTGGCGAGTTGCGCGGACTCGCTCACGCTCGAGATGATGCCCATGTTGTTGCGCAGCCAGTTCATGGTTGAGCCGGCGGCAAAGATAGAACCCTCGAGTGCATAGCTGATCTTGCCGTCCGCGGCGATACCGATCGTGGAGACCAGACCGTTCTTGGATTCGACGATCTCGTCGCCGGTGTTCATGAGCATAAAGCAACCCGTGCCATAGGTGTTTTTGGTCTGGCCGGGATGGAAGCAGCAGTGGCCGAACAGCGACGCCTGCTGGTCGCCAGCCACGCCCATGATGGGTGGCATGTTGGTCATGATGTCGCTCGCGACGCGGCCGTAGTCGCCCGAGCTCCAACGAACCTCGGGCATCATGGAACGTGGAACGTCAAAGAGCGCCAGCAGGTCGTCGTCCCAATCGAGCGTATGGATATTAAAGAGTGCCGTGCGGCTGGCATTGGTGTAGTCGGTGGCAAAGACCTGACTGCCGGTGAGGTTGTAGATGAGCCAGGTGTCGATGGTGCCGAACATGAGGTCGCCCGCCACCGCGCTCTCACGCGCACCGTCAACGTTGTCGAGGATCCACTGCACCTTGGAAGCCGAGAAATACGGATCGAGTGTGAGTCCCGTGCGGGAGCGCACCAGTTCTTCTGCGCCCTGCTCGACCAGCTCGTCGATCAGAGGTGCGGTGCGACGGCATTGCCACACGATGGCGTTATAGATGGGTTGGCCGCTTATGCGGTCCCACACCACCGTGGTCTCGCGCTGGTTGGAGATACCGATGGCGGCAATGCGGTCAGAATGGATGCCGCTCTTAAACTGGACCTCCATCATCACGCCGATCTGGCTGGCAAGCACCTCCGTGGGATCCTGCTCCACCCAGCCGGGGCGCGGGAAGCTGGTTTTGACGCTACGGCGCGCCTGGGCGACGATGCAGCCGTACTCGTCGACGATGGTCGCGAGTACCGAGGTAGTGCCGCAGTCGAGCGCCATGATGTAGGAACCGCCAAAGCTAAACGAGGCGTCTTCCATACCCAGGCTACCTAGATTCAACGACATCGCTTACACCTTTCTATTGCATCGGGTCGGACAGGACCCGCTCGATCTCTGATGCGGGGAGCGCGCCTTGGCGCAGGATCTGGAGCTCGCCGCGCTGAAACGACACGATGGTTGAGGCGTCGCGACACGGGGTCTCACCTGCATCGACAGCCACATCGACCCCCTCCAGGATGCGCTCCTCCACCGTGACAAAACTTGCCGGCGCGGGCGCGCCGTGCGTGTTGGCGCTGGTGCAGGCAAGAGGGCTGCCGCAGGCGCGGATGAGCGCCTGAACCACGGGCGAGGCCGAAGCGCGAAGTGCCACCGTGTCGTCGGCGGCGCGCATAAAGGTCGGCACGCAGGAGGCCGCCTTGACCACGATAGTCAGGGCGCCCGGCCAGCATCGTCGGGCGAGCACGCGGGCCTCGTTAGGGATATCCACGCCATAGCGGTCGAGTGCCTCGGCATCATCAACCAGCCAGGCAACCGTTTGCGTGAGCTCGCGCTGCTTGAGGGTAAAGATACGACGATAGCCGGTACCGAGTGCGGGGACCGCGGCGCCGTTGACGGTGGCCTGCGGATCGCGCGGCCACGATGGGAATTCGCTTGTATCTTGGGGCACGGCGTCCGAGAAGGCATTGACCGCCACGGCGACACCGTAGACCGTCTCGGTTGGAATAAGCGCCAAGCCGCC
>OHTN01000958.1_pt1 | contig 8750 bp, 9 predicted proteins | sample 1578971 | NCBI WGS metagenome assembly OHTN01 (sample SAMEA3879509, study PRJEB24766) | human gut metagenome | biome: human-associated habitat; feature: feces | place: USA | collected 1985/1987 | reverse complement strand
GCCCATGGACCCATCGGGAGCGATAAAGATGAGTGCCGAAAGAAGGCCGGGGCATGCTCCCGCAACATACTCTTTCAGAACAAAGATGCCTGCAGGGAGTCCAGCGCAGAGCGCGCCGATTGCCGTGCCGACAAGCAGGCGGGGACGCTCGATGAGGCAACCGTAGAACGCGGGCTCGGTTACGCCACAGAGTGCGGTAACGGCAACCGTGGTGACCATACCCCTCTTCTCCTTGTTTCCCTTCATGGCAGTTGCCAGGGCGAGGCTCGTGCCGCCAATGCAGAGGTTCGAGATGAATCCAAAGATAATGGGTGCCCAACCGAGCTGCGCCAGGCTCGTAACTTCGATTGCGATGTAAGCCTTATCGAGACCGAGCATGACGAAATAGGGGTTAAGGGCTGCAAGGATTGGAGTAGCGATAAATGCCACGTTGTCCATAAGCCACGTGACGGCATCACTCAGCGCGTAGCCCATCATGCTGCCGGCGGGGCCAAGGATAATCAGCTCGACGGGCACGACAATGATCATGGTGAGCAGCGGCTTCAAGAACAGTTTGGTAATGTCGGGGATGATTTTCTGAAGGCTGCGGTCGACAAAGTACATGAACACAACGCCCAGTACGATGGGCACTACCGTACTCGAATAGTCGTTCGTCGGGATGGGGATACCAAGAAAGTCGAGACCCTCGGCACCGCTAATGGACGAGCTGATCATGATCGCGCCCAGCAATGCGCCCATGATGGGCTGCATCTTCATGACGGCTGCGAGCTGATAACCAAGATAAACGGGCAAGAAGCTAAACGAAGCGCTAAAGATCGCCAACAGGACCTGGGCGGTTCCGCTATCGGTGCTCAATCCGCAATAATTGACCAGGAGATTCTTGATCGAAAGAATGAGTCCGCCAACGATGAGCGCCGGGACGATGGGCATGAATACCTGTGCAGAGACGTTCCCGAATTTCTCAATCAAGCCCATGGCGGTGTTACCGCTTTTAATGCCTTCTGCAAGGTCTTTGGCGGTTTGGGCATCGTCGGCAACCGTGCCACCGCCGACTTCGATTCCCGCGAAGTCGAGGAAGTCGTTGTAAGCCTCGGTGACGTTGGGGCCGATGATCACCTGAAGCTGGCCACCGCTGACTACTGCCCCGAGCGCCTGATCGGCCGATTTGGCGAGCTGGAGATCGATGATCGAGGTGTCTCGTGCGTCGATGCGAAGGCGCGTCGCACAATGAGTTACCGATGTAATGTTCTCTTTGCCGCCAACAGCCTTTAGGACTGTTTCGGACATTGCCTGATATTTCATCTCTTTCTCCTAACCTTCCTGCTCCTGATACTTCGAGATAAGGTCTCGGTACCAATACCAGCTCTTTTTGGGGGTGCGCTCCAGATTGTTCTCGAAGTCGATATGGACAAGTCCGTATCGTTTTTCGTAGCCGTTGATCCAGCTATACAGATCCATCGTCGACCAGAGGTAGTAACCCTCAACGCGCGCGCCGTCGCGCTTAGCCCTCATCATGTGCTCGATGAACTGGCCCAGAAGCTCGATGCGGTCATCATCGTGGATCATTCCGTCTGTGTCTGGTTGCTCATAGGCGCCATGTCCGTTTTCCGTAATAAAGATGCGGGGCGCGTCATAGCGCTCGTGGACATCCATGATGGTTGAATACATGCAACTTGGGAGTATTTCGCGGCCCCATTTATTGCGGGGAACATTGCTGTCGCGGGCGCTTTCAAACAAGGGCGCAATGCATTTTCCTTCGACCCTTTTGCTCGAACTGCCCCTATTGTTCGCCGAAACGGCAAGCTCTCCACCGTGCCAGTCGGTTACATACTCTCGGCAATACACGTTGAGTCCAATAAAATCGACTTTACCGTCTCTGAATTCTTTTACGTCATTTGGGGATCGATAGAGCGAGACGCCAAGTTTTTCAAGGATTTCGTCCATTTCTGGCGGCAGTTGACCCTGAAGCGCTGGTGCCAGAATCATGCGATTGGCGAAAAAGTCTGCGTATCGAAATACGTCATCAGGGTGCTCGGTTGCCGGGTCGAGTTCGACAACGCCGCCATCGTGGACGGCGCCGATGATGCCGTCGTAGCCCATTTGACGATATGCTCGGACTGCGAGTGCGCTTGCGCGCATCAGGTTGTACTGAAACTGCATGTACGACTGAACATCGAGCGATCGATTGGGGGGATAGTTGCCCAACATGTTTACGCAGTAGCTGTAGAAATGCGGCTCGTTAACGGTAGCCCAGATTTTGACGCGGTCTCCAAAGCGCTCAAAGCAAATCTTGGCGTATTTGCAGAACCACTCTGCCATGTCGTTGTTCAGCCATCCGCCTTTGCAAGCAAGCGTGAATGGCAGATCGTAATGGAACAGCGTAACGTTGGGCTCTATGCCATTTTCGAGGCAGCAATCAATGACCCGATTATAAAAATCGATACCCTCTTCATTCACTTCGCCGATACCCGTGGGGATGATTCGACTCCATGAAAGAGAGAAGCGATAGGTGTTTTGTCCGCCTTCTTTCATCATGCGGATATCTTCTTCATAGCGATGGTAGAAGTCGCAAGATACATCACCGTCAACATGGTTGATGTTCTTATTGCTTGTGTGGCTAAAGAAATCCCACTCACCAAGGCCTTTGCCGTCTTCGTTCCAGGCACCCTCGCACTGATAAGACGCCGTGGCGGAACCCCAGAGAAACGGCATGTTGTTCACGTTGCTCATGAATCCCCTTTCCATCACTCAACACGGTGGATACGTGTGGCGGAATTATGATTAAGATGACGTCAACTGATTTGAATCATAGGAGAACGACCAAAGCTGTTTGATTCAATAAATGAACCATGATTTCGAGGAGAGCGGAAAGAGGGATCACATGAATATCAATGACTTCGATGTGCTCAATCGCATTAGCTCCATCATCAACAGCGAGTTTGGGTCAAACGATGCCGCCATCGCTCGATATCTCATCGCTCACATTAGGCGTTCGAGCGAAATCAATGTTGCCGCAATAACCCGCGATGCATTCGTGACTCGTTCCGCTGTTCGCGTTTCTGCAATCGATTGGGCTACCAGTCTCTTAGCGATTTGAAAGAATCATTTACTCAGTCAGTCTTTCCAAGCGACTTAAGCCATCGAGAGGAGGAATTTGGCTACGAGGAGTACAGGGCAGAGCTCGACGTTCGCATGATCGAGATGTTCGCTGAGGTTGAAAGCGGCGTGTCCGATATCGCTATTAAGCATCTTGTCGACGAAATTGATGGCCATAAAAACGTTGAAATCTGGTGCACCAATAATGTGAGCGCCAATCTCGTACGATTTCAGCAGGAAATGTTTTATGCGGGCAAGATAGTTCGCATAGTTGCTGGGGCTAACGTCGCGGAATTGAAAAACATGGGAGACGCTTCGCAGTCATTGATAATTCTCGTATCGGTCTCCGGGCTATTTGCGTCACAGGCGCGTGAGTATCTTGATTGCCGTTCGGGCAGGAAGATTCTAATTACTGCGTTTAGCAACGATGACAAATCGAGGTCTTTTGACCGTGTATATCGTCTTGGTAATGCGGGAAACGGAATTGACCGACTCGGCGTTTATTCGAAATACGCCATGACTTATTTTTTCGACTTGCTATCGTCGTGTTACTTGAGTCGCTACCCCTGCACCAAGGGGGAGCCGCTCTATGGGTCTACTTTGGCCTGGCCCGAGTAGTTGCGGCTTTACAGTTCTCTCGCCTGGAGAATGAACGTGGATAATCTGCCACTTTGGCCTTAGAGCCGCGCTAAAAGTGGGAGATAATCCACGCTCGATCGTGGCGTGGAAGCCCCGATCTCGACCTATATATAGGTGCAAATAAGCTGGTATCGAAGTTCGATACTGAAGGTGTACTCCACTACAGCAAAGTGTTACCTTGGGAAACGTCACCTCAGTATCCAAAACCACTGTCCTTCATATCCAAACTCAATAAAACCGCAGGTCACGGCTATATAGATACGCCCGGCACCGTGTATCTAGAGGTTTTCGTTGACAGCCCCCAAGGTGGCATCGTATTATCTTCTTCGTTCGCGGGGGCGGCGGTCCAAAAGACCAAAGGACCTGCGGATACTTGAACGATTGGGAGTTTGCCCGAGTGGTTAATGGGGACGGGCTGTAAACCCGTTGGCTCTGCCTACATAGGTTCGAATCCTATAGCTCCCACCCGTCAAGTGCCTGTATAGCTCAGTCGGTAGAGCACTTCGTTGGTAACGAAGAGGTCACCAGTTCAAGTCTGGTTGCAGGCTCCATCCGGCGGTGTAGCTCAGTTGGTTAGAGCACACGGTTCATACCCGTGGCGTCACTGGTTCGAATCCAGTCACCGCTACCATAGGTAACACGGTGGCTTCTCAATAGTATGTTGAGAGGCCACTATGGTATAAAGGCAAAGTCCCGTCCGGGGACGACCTGTTAAGAGGAGGGCTTTATGGCCAAAGAGAAGTTTGAGCGCACTAAGCCGCATGTTAACATCGGCACCATTGGTCACGTCGACCACGGCAAGACCACGCTGACCGCTGCCATCACCAAGGTTCTCTCCGAGACCGAGGGCTGCAAGGCTGACTTCACTGCGTTCGAGAACATCGACAAGGCTCCCGAGGAGCGCGAGCGCGGCATTACGATTTCCGTCTCCCACGTTGAGTACGAGACCGCTGCCCGTCACTACGCTCACGTTGACTGCCCGGGCCACGCTGACTACGTCAAGAACATGATCTCCGGTGCTGCTCAGATGGACGGCGCTATCCTAGTCATCGCCGCTACCGACGGCCCCATGGCTCAGACTCGCGAGCACATCCTGCTCGCCCGTCAGGTCGGCGTTCCCTACATCGTCGTCTTCTTGAACAAGTGCGACATGGTCGACGATGACGAGCTCATCGACCTCGTCGAGATGGAGACCCGTGAGCTCCTCTCCGAGTACGATTTCCCCGGCGACGACATCCCCGTCATCCGTGGTTCCGCTCTGGGCGCTCTCGAGGGCGACGCCAAGTGGATGGACGCTATCCGCGAGCTCATGAAGGCCGTCGACGAGTACATCCCGACGCCTGCTCGTAACAACGACCTCCCCTTCCTGATGGCCGTTGAGGACGTTATGACCATCTCTGGCCGTGGTACCGTTGCTACCGGCCGTGTCGAGCGCGGTGAGCTCAAGCTCAACGAGCCCGTCGAGATCGTCGGCATCAAGGATACCCAGAACACCGTCGTTACCGGTATCGAGATGTTCCGTAAGTCCATGGACTTCTGCGAGGCTGGCGACAACGTCGGTCTGCTGCTCCGCGGCATCAAGCGCGAGGACATCGAGCGCGGCCAGGTTCTCTGCAAGCCCGGTTCGGTTACCCCGCACACCAAGTTCACCGGTGAGATCTACGTTCTGACCAAGGAGGAGGGCGGCCGTCACACCCCGTTCTTCGATGGTTATCGTCCTCAGTTCTACTTCCGTACCACCGACGTTACCGGTACGGTCAAGCTCCCCGAGGGCACCGAGATGGCTATGCCTGGTGACCACATCACCATCGAGGGCGACCTCATCCACCCGATCGCCATGGAGGAGGGCCTGCGCTTCGCTATCCGCGAGGGTGGCCACACCGTCGGTTCGGGCATCGTCTCCACGATCATTGAGTAAATTAGCTCTTTGATATAGCTGACTTAGAGAACCCGGCACTTATATGGGTGCCGGGTTCTTTTCTGCAATGGATATTGAGCCGTTGCTGGTGTCGAGAGGATCGATAATGGTCCTGGATGCACCGTCGATTAGCTCTCGATGGCTTCATTGATGTGTTCCAAATATGAATGGATCCACCGAGAACCAATTGATTCGAGGTTTTCATTGACAGCACTTACATAGAGCTGATAAAGTACCATCTCGTGCCCGTACGGGGCGGAAATGAAAGGTTCAGGATACATGCGTACTCTAGTTACTCTTGCGTGCACTGAGTGCAAGCGCCGCAACTATACGACCACCAAGAACAAGTCCACCATGCCTGATCGTATGGAGATTAAGAAGTATTGCCCCTGGTGCCGTCACCACACGCTGCACAAAGAGACTCGCTAGTCTCTAGTCACATACGCCAGTAGTTCAATTGGTAGAGCATCGGTCTCCAAAACCGAGTGTTGAGGGTTCGAGTCCTTCCTGGCGTGCCAGTCATTATTCCGTAAGCTCCCATTTGGGGGCTTACGGTTTACTCATGTATAAGCGCATTGCGCGGAGGTAACCCAAATGGCCAACAAGAAGAACAAGAAGAAGGCCCAGCAGCAGGCGTCTGCCAACAACGTTGCCGCCAACTCCAAGGTTGAGGCCAAGAAGGCCGTTGCCAAGAAGAACGAGAAGGCTGCGAAGTCCAAGAAGAACGAGAAGCCTGGTTTCTTCGCCCGCACCAAGAAGTATTTCGCTTCGGTCAAGTCCGAGATGAAGCGTGTCACGTGGCCCGATAAGAAGGAGCTCGTGAACTACTCGGTCGTCGTTTGCGCTTCTTTGGTCGTCGTCGGCGTCGTCATCGCTCTGCTCGATGCTGGCTTTGGCGAGGCTCTTGCTCTGTTCTCTGGATTGAGGGGCTAAACCATGTCTAAGCGTTGGTACGTCGTTCACACTTACTCCGGATACGAGAACCGCGTAAAGTCTGATCTCGAGCATCGTATCGAGACCATGGGCATGCAGGACCGTATCTTTGATATCGAGATTCCTATGGAGCGCGTCACCGAGATCAAAGAGGGTGGCAAGCGCGAGACCAAGGATTCCAAGATTTTCCCGGGTTATGTCCTGGTTCGCATGGAGATGGATGACGATGCTTGGACGTGTGTTCGCAACACGCCTGGCGTCACCGGTTTCCTGGGCGGCAATGGCAAGCCCGCTCCGCTTTCCCGCGACGAGTACAATAAGATGACTCGTCGTCCCGGTATGGGCGATTCGCCCAAGCGTACGTCGGTTGATATTGAGGTCGGTACGTCCGTCCGCGTCACCGATGGCCCGCTTACCGACTTTGATGGCAAGGTTTCCGAGGTTAACACCGAGGCAGGCAAGCTTAAGGTCACGCTGATGATCTTTGGTCGCGAGACGCCGGTCGAGCTCGACTTTAACCAGGTCGCTGTCATCGCTTAAGTTTTCGTCCGTTCGCGCGAGCGTGCTTCTTCTGTGACTGCTCATCTCAGGAGTGCTTCTAACACGTGCGTGCTTACGATATAGCAAGTACTTCACACTCGTGATTCGAAAGGAATGACCATGGCTGAGAAGAAGGTTGCCAACGTCATTAAGCTCCAGATTCCTGCTGGTGCAGCAAACCCCGCTCCTCCCGTCGGCCCCGCCCTGGGCGCTGCTGGCGTGAACATCATGCAGTTCTGCCAGGCCTTTAACGCCGAGACGCAGGACAAGAAGGGCGACATCATCCCCGTTGAGATCACTGTCTACGAGGATAAGTCCTTCTCCTTCATCACCAAGACCCCGCCGGCGGCTCACCTCATCAAGAAGGAGCTGAACCTCAAGTCTGGTTCCGCTAAGCCCCAGGCCGACAAGGTTGGTCAGCTCTCCCAGGAGCAGCTCACCAAGATTGCTGAGATCAAGATGCCGGACCTCAATGCCAACGACATTGACGCCGCCAAGAAGATCATCGCCGGTACCGCCCGTTCCATGGGCGTCACCATCGCTGAGTAGCGATTTCTTATGGTAACGACGGGTGCTCCGACCGGGGCGCCCGTTAAATGTGTGCAATAGGGCACACGATACGATGTGGGAGGGCTCACGCCCGTTTAACCACAGGAGGTAATACACATGGCTAAGCATGGTAAGAGCTATAACGCTGCTGCCGAGAAGATCGACCGCGCCACGCTCTACACCCCCCTTCAGGCTGCCAAGCTCCTCAAGGAGCTCGACACCGCCAAGTTCGACGAGACCGTCGAGGCCCACTTCCGTTTGGGCATCGATACTCGTAAGGCTGACCAGAACATCCGTGGTTCCATCTCCCTGCCCCACGGCACCGGCAAGACCGTTCGTGTTGCCGTCTTCGCCGAGGGCGAGAAGGCCCGCGAGGCCGAGGCTGCCGGCGCCGACATCATCGGTTCCGACGAGCTCGTCGCCCAGATTCAGAAGGGCGAGATCAACTTCGACGCCGCTATCGCTACGCCGAACATGATGGCCAAGGTTGGCCGCATCGGTAAGATCCTTGGTCCCCGTGGCCTCATGCCGAACCCCAAGCTCGGCACCGTGACCATGGACGTCACCAAGGCCATCAAGGACATCAAGGGCGGCAAGGTTGACTTCCGTGTCGACAAGAACGGCAACCTGAGCTTCCTCATCGGCAAGATGTCCTTCACCGAGCAGGCTCTGGACGAGAACTTCAAGGCTGTGGCCGACGAAGTCAAGCGTCTGAAGCCGTCCACCGTGAAGGGCCGTTACCTGACCAAGGCAACCATCACCTCCACGATGAACCCGGGCGTTCCGGTTGATCCGGCGGTCGTTGCCTGAGTGCACAGAAGCTAAGCTTCATCAAAAGACCCGTATCTGCAATCGCAGCATGCGGGTCTTTTCATATGTTCGGAAAGATTCATGACTTTATGACCGGATGACAGATGCAACGGGCGTACCCAGACGCCACACCACCCGGGCAGCGGCTCAGCGGTCGCGCATACGGCCAATCGCCAGCGCGGTCGTCAGCACATACGCGTCACGCGGATCGGTGGCATCCCAGCCGGTCGTTTCGGCGGCACGCTTCAAGCGGTAGCGCACGGTG
>OHTN01000927.1_pt1 | contig 9255 bp, 9 predicted proteins | sample 1578971 | NCBI WGS metagenome assembly OHTN01 (sample SAMEA3879509, study PRJEB24766) | human gut metagenome | biome: human-associated habitat; feature: feces | place: USA | collected 1985/1987 | reverse complement strand
CGGCATATTTGTCCAGTTTAATTTGCAATGGGATTCTGGATACTTACCGGCAGTGTTTTGCACCAACAGTCAAAAATTTGTCCGTTACATTCGGCACGGGCAAGGCGTGGATCGATGGACACTATTTTATCAGTGATACCCTGCATACCATCGACCTTTCTTCTTATGTAGATGAATCTCTGAATCGTTATGTAGCAATCGGGATCTATTGTGATCGTTCTACTCGTACCTGTGGGATTCGTATTCTGGCAGGTACAGCAGCCACCAGTCCAAACATTCCCGCCTTTACTAACAACAATGTGACGACTTATCTGACTTTAGCGGTTGTAAGACTGCGTGCCGGAACGACAAGCATTCTGGATTCCGACCTGACAGACTGCCGTGTGGACGAGAGCAAATGCGGTTACTGTAAGTGCATCCTTGGCAAATGCAAAGTGACAGAGATGCTCTCAAAAATGGCAGAGAATCAAGCATCTCTGGACGAACTGCAAAAGCGTCTGGATGCAATGAACAGCCAGATTTCCGAACTGCAAACCAAAGTAGATGACTTGACCGCAGGCGAAATCCTAGCAACCGGACAGTGCGGTGAAAACATCTACTATGTTCTCTACGACAACGGCAAACTGCTGCTTCGTGGCACGGGTGCAACATACGACTATATTTCTCACGATTCTGTATTCTATCAAAACGACCAGATCAAGGAAATTGTGCTCAGTAATGGCATTACTGGTCTGGGTGACCGTTTGTTTTATCATTGTGCCAATGCAGAAACGGTATCTCTTCCAGCTACACTGACCAGCATTGGTGATTCTGCTTTTGCACAGGAAGATGCTGCAATCGGCTATACCGCCGGTCTGACTTCTGTTACCATTCCGCAGGCAGTTACTGCGATCCAGTCATATGCCTTTTATCACACCGCCATTGCAGAAGTCACTGTGCCTGCCAGCGTGAAAACATGGGGAAAGTATGTTTTTAGCGGCTGTGCAAAGCTGAAGACTGCTCGTGTTGCGTGTGATTCCATTGGTGCTTTTGCGTTTACAAGATGTACAGCATTGTCCAGCCTTACCATTTCTGCGAATTGCAGAACCTTTGGGGAAAATATGCTGACATACTGTGAAAGTCTAACAGCCATCACATATGAAGGAACGATCGCTCAGTGGAACGCCATCACAAAACCGGTCAACTGGATGTCCTCCGGAGAACATTCCTACAACAATTATCTGAAAAAGATCCAGTGTGTAGATGGCTATCTGGAATATGATACAGAAACCCATACATGGAACGAGGTGAAAAACGGATGATGAAATTTTTAGTGAAACAGCAAAAAATCGAAGCACTGGAGCGAGAGGTCATTGCCTCTGACCAGATCGCATTTGTTTCGGTGAAGTTCGTATTCGATGGGGCTTGGAAAACGCTGCACAAGGTGGTGCAGTTCACGCAGTGCGAAGAAACATACAACTTGGTACTTGGCACAGAGGGAACAACCTGCTTGCTGCCTGCCGAACTGCATCCCGGTGCGGTGAAAATGAGTTTGTTTGGTTACGATGAGGAAAGCGATACTACACTGCGTGCAACAACCGTACCAGTAACTCTTCACATTCGACCATCTGGGTTTGTTGCAGATGGGGATACGCTAATTCCGCCGACGCCGGATCTGTATACGCAGCTTTTGAAAAAACTTTCCGAGATGCAAACCGGAGCAAACGGAAAAGACGGTCGTTCTGCTTACGAGATCGCCACAGAAAATGGTTTTGTGGGAACAGTTGCAGAATGGCTGGAAAGTTTGAAAGGCAGGGACGGTATTGATGGTAAGGATGGATTACCCGGAAAGGACGGAAAAGATGGTTTGCCCGGTAAGGATGGCACAAATGGAAAAGATGGCTTACCGGGGAAAGATGGTAGAGATGGGCGTGACGGAAAGGATGGCGTTTCTCCGGATTTGACAAATTATCCGGATACTGACGCTGTAAAAGCACTGATTCAAGCTGCTGTTCAGCCGCTTTTACAGCAGGCACACATTCATAAAAATCTGGATGTTTTAGATGATTTGACGGCAAATGAACTTTCCTTGCTGCGTGCTCTTCAGGCATTCGAGGATGATACAACTTACAATATCCAAACATTCCGGGAAGCCATTGCAGCACTGAATGAAAAGGCACATACCCACGAAAATCAATCTGCATTGGATCAGATCACTGCTGCAAAAATCGCACAATGGGATGGTTTCGGCACACAAATCAATGGGCTTAGTACAAAGGTTACAGTCTATTCGGAAAAGACAGAACGCACTCTGGAGAGCTTGCAAAAGCAAATCGATAACCTGACAAGCGGCAGAAATTACACCGTTCTGTTTCAGTCCGGGCAGAATGCCATTTCGACCTATGCATCAAATCTCAGTATGATTCTGGACGGCAGGTATCAGACAATGGCGGATTTTCTGGCTGCCTATCCGCAGTTTTGCAGTGCAGCAAATGATTTTGTGCTCTCCTATTCACAGGAGTGCTTCAACTGGGATAAGTCGGTCTTGACCGTTTGTACAAAGCCTCTGTCCCTGACGAAAAATGCTGAAATTGTGATGTCCTATCAGTCGGGTTCCAGCGAAGCCGGAAGTTTGTATCTGGTGCAGAAACCGCAGAAAATTGACATTCCTATTGGTGTGTATGTGAATACAGAGATCGATGCAAATCGTGCGGTTTCTCTGGATTTCCAATGGCTGCAGTCGGAAACCTTTATCACCACCATCACAGAATGCACCGGCATTTCTGACGGCGAATATTACCTTGCCTGGGTGGGCAGAAGCAACAATTCTCATCCGAAAATCCGATTCCTGAAAGTACTGGAGGACTAAAAATATGATGAAAGATAGTATTTGCGTGGCTGTCGGCTTGGTCGGCGGCTTTTTTACTGCCATTTTTGGCGGCTGGGACTCTGCTCTGGTGACACTAGTCGTCTTCATGGCAATCGACTTTTTCACCGGCATTATCACCGCCATGATGAAAAAATCGAAACACACAGAAAGCGGCGGACTTTCTTCCAAAGCTGGCTGGTTCGGTCTGGCGAAAAAAGTTTGCACCTTGATGCTGATCGTCGTTGCAGTTCGGATGGATATTCTGCTGAATACCAACTACATCCGAGATGCAGTCTGCATCAGCTTTTGCCTGAATGAACTGCTTTCCATTGTGGAAAATACAAGTTTAATGGGGATCCCGTATCCGCCTGCAATCAAAAAAGCAATTGATGTTCTGCAAACGAAAATCGGCAGAACAGAAGAAACGACCGACAAGGAGGACAAGTAATATGACTATTTTAAGACCAGATGCAACAACGACTCTGAACGGAGTAAAAATCAACGAGTATTTACTCACCAAACACAATCCCAACCACATCGATATGCCCTCTGTTTCCATGGCGGGGAAAATCATTGGTGTGACTGTTCACAACACAGACTGGATCACAGTAGCAAGCGGCACGACCCCTGCGGAACAGTACACAAGGGCAACCGTCAATAACAACATGAAGGATGTGCGTGTCCATTATTATGTTGACAATATCTGTGCATGGCAGAATCTGCCCCACAGCCTGAGCGGCTGGCACGCCGCTGATGGCAGTGGTAATGGAAATCGCAGAACCATTGCCATCGAGTGTATTATGTCCTCTGCATACAATTCTGTTGATAAAAAGTCGGAGGACAACGCAGCAAAATTGGCGGCAGCGTTATTAAAACAGTATGGACTAGACATCAATCATCTCTACACCCATACCCACTGGCTGAATGTTCGTGACGGACGAAACGGAACGATTGACCAGTTGAACACCATGTACAATCGGTACAAGATGTGTCCTGCGTACATTTTGCCCCATTGGGCGGAGTTCAAGAAAAAGGTACAGTCTTATTTGAATGCTGGAACTCCCACTATTTCTGCACCTTCTGCAAAGCAGCTTTACCGTGTGAGAAAGTCTTGGGCAGATGCAAAGTCGCAGCTAGGGGCGTACACTTCTTTGGAGAATGCGAAGAAAGCCTGCAAGGTCGGATATTCTGTATTTGATGCCAACGGAAATGTGGTCTACACCAATGGCAGCAAGTTCACCAAAGGACAGAAAGTTGCCATTCGTGCCAACACGCCATTGTTCGCCAGTGCAGAAACTACATCTGTAACCAGAAGAATCAGCGGTACTTACTATCTCTATGACGGCATTGCCTGCAAGAACGGTCGTTATCGGATCACCACAAAGCCGGAGTTCTGCGGAAAGACACCGGTGGGACAGTATGTGACCGGTTATGTTTCTTGGGATAATTTCAATCAGTGAGGATTCTTTTATGGAACAACAAAAATTGATGGATGAACTGAATTACCACCGTGCTCAAAAGCTGACTGATGCGTTATACCATTCCGGTTTGATTTCCTTTGAGGAATATGACAAATTAACGCTCAAAAATCGGCATTCTTTCTCTCCGATTTACGTGGACTTATTGCCGAAAACGCTTGCAATTCCGCCGAAAAAGAGGTAATATGGACACGTCAAAAGGAGGTGCAGAAGCATGAAAACTATTACCAAAATTGAGGCAAATCGCTCTGCAGCTATTCATCGAAAATGTCGTGTAGCGGCTTATTGCCGTGTTTCCACAGAGCATGATGACCAGATGGAAAGTCTGGGAACACAAAAAGAACATTATGCGGAGTGGATCAAACTGCATACAGAGTGGGAATCCGCCGGTATCTTTTATGATGCTGGCATTACTGGAACAAAAGCAGAAATTCGTCCTGGACTGCAAGACCTTTTACAGGCTTGCCGCATGGGCAGGGTAGACCGCATTCTGGTGAAATCCATCAGTCGGTTTTCCAGAAATACGGCGGAGTGCCTCGCTCTTGTTCGGGAACTATCAGGAATTGGGGTTTCCGTTTTCTTTGAAAAAGAAAACATAGACACCGGCAGTATGGAAAGCGAATTGTTTCTGACGATACTCAGCAGCATGGCAGAGGAAGAATCTTTATCCATATCCAGAAATGAGAAGTGGTCGGTACAGCACCGGTTTCAAAACGGTACCTATGTGTCATCGTCTTTCCCTTACGGGTATTACAGAAATGACAGGGGAGAGATGGGACTCGAACCCGAGGAGGCAGAAATTGTGAAATACATTTTTTCTGCCTTGTTATCCGGAAAAAGTTCTTGTCAGATTGCAGATCTGTTGGAACAGCAGGGGATTCCCTTCAAGAATGGACGTCATTGGTGTGATGCTGCGATTCGTGGAATTGCCGGCAATGAAAAATATGTGGGAGATGTTTTGCTGCAGAAAACGTATACCGATGCACATTTTCATCGGCACAAAAATCATGGAGAAGTGGAATGTTATCTTCTTTCAGATCACCACATACCAATTGTTAGTCGGGAAACTTTTGCAAAAGCAAATGCAGTCATTCGACAGCGAGCTGCCGAAAAAGGCATTGTGTGTGGTACAGAAAAGTATCAAAAGCGATACGCTTTTTCCGGAAAGGTGATTTGCGGCAAATGCGGCAGCACTTGCAAACGCAGGATCCACAGCGGCAATGAAATTGCATGGACGTGTGCGGCTCATATTGAAAGTGCTCAAAAATGTCCTGTGAAATATGTGCGGGAGGATGTATTGAAAGCCGCTTTTGTTACGATGTTGAACAAACTGATTTTCAGCAGAAAGCACATTTTGAAACCATTGTTAGAACAACTGAAAGCGAACAGCAATGATGAAAATGTTCGGCGAATGCAGGAACTGCAAAAGCAGCTGGAATCTCATGCTGAAAAGAAAAACACACTGTATCGTTTGTATGCACAAAAGGTTGTAGATCCTGTTTTATTCCGGCAGGAAATGAATGCTTTGCAGAAACAAGCGGAGTCCTGCCGTATGGAAATTGCACAGTTGGAACAGGAAACACATGGAGAAACTGAGATAATTGCAGAATTAAAACAGCTGCTGCGATTTACAGAGCAGCATTCTGCAATGTTGACAGAATTTCAGGAGACATGGTTTTCTGCATTTGCAGAACAAATAATTCTGTATGATCGGAATCATATTGGATTTCGGCTTAAATGCGGTCTACTGTTAAAGGAGGAAATTTGATGGGACAGATTCCTTACGGCTACCGAATTGAAAACGGTGCTGCTGTGATTATACCGGCAGAGGCAGCACAGATTCGCCTTATTTTTCAAAATTATATTGCCGGTATGAGTTTACAGTCGGCAGCAAGAGCAGCAGGTCATCCCATGGCACATAGCACTGTTCGTCGAATGATGCAGCGAAAATGCTACCTTGGAGATGCTTTTTATCCGGCAATTCTGGACAAAGAAACATATGATCGGGCAAATGCAGAGTGGCAGCATCGTGCAGATGTAATGCAGCGACTTGGAAAAACGAGGAGAAAGCCCGTATGTCCACAGACAAAATTTTTGTTGGAACTGCCGCAGCAAATACCAGAACTAGATAGAAATACACCATTTCAGCAGGCAGAATATCTTTATCATTTGATAGAAAATAAGGAGTAATGCAACAATGCCAAAGGTCACTACAATTCCACCCCGAAAGCAAAGAAATCATGCTGTAACGTCACAGGAAACTCGAAAGATTCGTGTAGCAGCCTATTGCCGTGTTTCCACGGATACAGAGGAACAGGCAACCAGCTATCAGGCACAAATTGCACATTATGAGGAAGTCATTCACAGGAATCCGGAATGGGTCTTTGCTGGGATCTATGCCGATGACGGCATCAGTGCAACCTCCACAAAACATCGGGAACAGTTCCATCAGATGATTCAGGATTGCATGGACGGAAAGATTGATATGCTCATTACCAAATCCATCAGCCGATTCGCCAGAAACACAGTAGATTGCCTGAATTACATCCGACAGCTGAAAGCACAAAACATTCCAATCTATTTTGAAAAAGAGTCCATCAACACAATGGATGCGAAAGGGGAGGTGCTGATTACCATTATGGCATCTCTGGCACAACAGGAATCAGAATCTCTGAGTCAGAATGTCAAACTGGGAATGCAGTATCGGTTTCAACAGGGAAAGGATGGTCATGACGATGGGCAAATTGAGAAAGGCTATCCGGGCGACCGGTCGCTTTTCCTGGCAGCTGTGGAAGAAGATTTACCACCGCTGGTATGACCGCGGCGGCGAGCGCTATCATCCGTTGGAGCTCCGGCACAAAAAGCACCCGGGGCTCTGGGATTACCTCGGTGATCCGAAGCGCGATCAGCGCTCCAGCAAATATGCGGTGCGCCGCCAGAAGCGTTTGGAGCGGCGCAGGCAGCGCAGGCTGCTCCGCAGGGAGCGGCGGTATCTGCGCAGGCAGCGCTGGAGAGCGCGCCTGAGCATCCCCGAATAGAGCAGGAAAGGCAGAAATGAACCGTATGGATTTTTTAATCGCAACGCATAATATGAAAAAGAGAGATGAGCTTGCCCGGATTCTAGCGCCCTTAGGCGTGTGTGTTCTGACGGCGGACGAGGTCGGTGTGACGCTCACCGACGTGGAGGAAACGGGAAAGACCTTTGAAGAGAACGCCTTTCTCAAGGCGGATTCTGGCTGCCGGGAGAGCGGGCTGCCCTGCATTGCGGATGATTCCGGCCTGGAGGTCGATGCGCTGGGCGGCGCGCCGGGCGTGTATTCCGCGCGCTACGCGGGCGAGCATGGGAACGATCAAAAAAACAACGCGCTTTTGCTGGAAAACCTCAAGGCAGTTCCGGCACCGCGGCGCACGGCGCGCTTTGTCAGCAGCGTGTGCTGCGTTTTCCCGGATGGGCGGCATTTTACGGTGCACGGCACCTGTGAGGGGACGATTGCATTTGAACCGCACGGCGAGGGCGGCTTTGGATATGATCCGCTGTTTCTCGTGGGGGAAAAAACCTTTGGGGAGCTGACAGCGCAGGAGAAAGACCGCGTCAGCCACCGCGGAAATGCGCTGCGGAAATTGGCGCAGGAGCTTCCCAAGTATCTTGACAATGAAAGGAAAACCATATGACAAGTAAGGAAAGGGCTGCGCTGCGCGCGCAGGCCAATTCATTGGAGGCTCTGTTTCAAGCGGGCAAGGGCGGCGTAAACGATGCGCTCATCGCGCAGACGGACGACGCTTTGCGCGCGCGGGAGCTCATCAAGATAAAGGTATTGTTGGAAACCACGCCGGAGCCACCGAAGGCGATTGCGCAGAAGCTGGCAGAGGCGACCGGGGCCGAGATTGTGCAGGTGATTGGCGGGAGCATTGTGCTATACCGTTACAGCCCGGCGCTGCATGAGCCGGTGAAGAAGGAAAAGCCAAAATCCGGCACAGGCAACCGCCCCAATAGCCGCAAGAGCGCAGCGCGGCTGCGCCAGAAGCGGGAGGACGGCCGTTTTTCCGCACGGCGGGGCCGTGGCCAATAGCCCGGCCAACGGAGGAAAACGCGATGGCAGAGGGGCATATGCTGGAGCCAGGCAGGCGGCGTATCGGCATTTATGGCGGCACCTTTAACCCGCCGCACAGCGGCCATGTCCATTTGGCGCGCACGCTTGCGCAATCGATTGGGCTTGCGCGGGTGCTCATCATCCCGGCGAACTTGCCGCCGCACAAAGAGGCGCATGACCTCGTGAGCGGGGCGGACCGGATGCAGATGTGCCGCCTTGCGTTTGCAGGCGAGCCTTTTGAGATCCTGGAGCTTTCCCGCGGCGGGAAGAGCTACACCTGCGATACGCTGGCGGCGCTGCAAAAACAATATGGCAATGCGGAATTTTATCTGTTTCTGGGCACGGATATGCTGCTCTCTTTCCACCAATGGCATAATCCGCACGAAATTCTCCGCATGTGCAGGCTGTGCGTGGCGGCGCGGGGTGGGATGGAGGAGTATGCCGCGCTGGAGGATTATATCCGCGGCGGCCCGCTGGGAGATCTCAGCGACCGGGTTATCCTCTGCACCGTGCGTCCTGTGCCCGTCAGTTCTACCGAGCTGCGGGAGAGGCTGCGGGAAGGCCGCGCGGTGGAGGGCCTGATCCCACACGAAGTATGCCGCTATATTCAGGAAAAGGGGCTTTATCGGATGTTGGATACGCAGCGAAATGAAGAATTTATCGCCGCCATACGCGGAAAGCTCCGCCCGGAGCGCTTTGCGCATTCGCTCAATGTGGCAGAAGAGGCCAAGCGGCTGGCCCAAAAATATGGAGCGGATCCAGAAAAAGCATATACAGCAGGAATCCTGCATGATATAATGAAAAACAGCCCTCCGGAGGAGCAGCTTTCCATCATGGA
>OHTN01000918.1_pt1 | contig 9394 bp, 8 predicted proteins | sample 1578971 | NCBI WGS metagenome assembly OHTN01 (sample SAMEA3879509, study PRJEB24766) | human gut metagenome | biome: human-associated habitat; feature: feces | place: USA | collected 1985/1987 | reverse complement strand
CGCCGGGACTGCTGCCCATCCAGATGGAACCACTCGTTTTTGCGGTCGTTCTCCACGTTCAGCTTGCGGAGGTAGGCGTGGAAATCGTGGTCGGTGAACACCTCGCCGCTGCCGTCATCGTAGACGGCATTGCCCCGCCACTCCTCATGGAACAGCACATCGGCGGTGTGGGTCTGCTGTTTCAGGCGTTTGTCCACCGATTGCTCGGTGTAGCCGATCTTCGTCCAGCCGTTGTGCCGGGCAATTTCCGGGGTGGTATAGGCGTAGATCATGGGCACCACCTGCCGGGCAGTGCGCAGGGTTATGCCAGCCATTATGCCATCTCCTTTACATGGGTCTCGATAAATTCGATCTCGTCTGCGGTCAGGTCATACTTGCGGTAAAGCTGCTGGTCGATCTCCGCCACCGACTTGCTCCAATCAATGTCGGAATTGGCAGTAAAGTCTTGAAGGGGGACGTATTTCCATGTAGAAGGTGGATTATGTTGCGTAGCCTTCAGTATACCCAGCATAGTTCGTGCAAATTTAGACTTCACATATTTTAAGCAATGCTCAGCTTCTTGTAGTGTTTCAAACTTACCAATGCTTAAGAAAGTATCTGTATGCCCGGTTGCAGCTAGCCCAATTACAGGCGTGGACAGTGTCTCGCCTATCGTGCCAGAGCCATTCGCTTCAGGAACGAACACATTGTATGTGTCAATAAAATCATTATCTAGCACATATTTTCGCGCAATATAGCGGTATGCTCTAGCGTTGTTCGCTCTTCCCAAAAGCTTAATGTAAATTTCACCATCTTCTGGTTTCTTTTCAAAAAATGCTTCGGGGATCTTCTCAAAGATATTGGAGACAACCATGTTCCCTGAACCTGCTCCCATTTTCTTTGAAGCGCTCGGAAAATCCCTGAAAAATCGCTCTGAAAAACGATAACAACCTCTTTGTGAAATAATATCGTCCAAATAACTATCGCAGACTGCTGTTACCTTTTTCAAAATGTTATTAAGTTCCGGGTATGAAGTAAACGCTTTGATTGCACCAAAGTTTTTTGTTTTATCGTGATATGTAATCACAATACCGCCCTTTATATCCGTGTTTGGAAAAATTTTAGAACCATCCTGCTCAAAATAAAGCGCTTTCAAATGCTCATCACTCAGCATCTTCTTATTCCATGCTTTTGGTGTTTGTCCAGCATCAAACAGAAACCGTGCCGGTGTAATCAGTTCCACTTTATCTGCAAGCGGATAGGTAGCATCCATAAAAAGGTTATATACCGGAGGTTTTCTAGTTGATGCCGATTCACCGTCCTGATACGGCGGGTTTCCGATGACATAATCAAACTTCATGCTGGTACTCCCTTCCTGAATGGTTTCAAAGTTCTGGGCGGTTCCATGGCTGCCCTTGCGCCAGTTTTTCACTTTACAGGATACCGTGGGCGGCTGCGGCTCTGCCGCCCCGAACATGGAAAAGAGGTCAAGCTGTTCTGCCTCCGGCTGGGGCTTGCCGCCGGGCACGGACAGGCGCAGGCCGTCCATCTGCCACAGGTTCCAGCTGATGATGGTGGCGATAGGCTGTAACTCTTCTTTTGTGGGTTTGCGCTGCCAGCGGGCTTGCAGATGCTCTGCATAGGTCAGCAGGAGGTTGACCCGCGCCAACAAAAGATTATCTCCCTGATACTCGTAGCCGTAGGTAGACTGCACCGCATGGGTGGCATATTTGCGCCACTCGTCCTCTGTGGCGGCGTTCTCACTTACCACACGCAGCTTGCGGTCCAGAATGCCAATGCGCCGGGCTACCGGAATCATCTCGCCGGTGGCGGCATCGTACCGGGACGCCAGAAAGGGGGCTTCGCCGCAGGTCACCTCCAAGCGGCGGCTCTGCACATACTGCACCCATGCCGGAGTCCTGCCCTTGCAAACCGGAAACTGCACCGGCGTTTCCACCGTCTGCCAACCTTGGGGCAGTTCCACCGTGAACTGCCCGGCGCTCTCCCCTGCCCCCAGCCCACGGAACCAGTCAGCATCCAGTGCGTTGTTCATCTTGTTGCAGACCCATGCCGGGCTGAACACCTCGCCTTTTTTGCGGGTGCGCTGCTGCTGGGTGTCGGTCTGCTTCATCATCCGGGGTAGCACCACCTCGTAGTGGGTCAGCCCGAGCTGCTGGGTGGTGATCTGAGATCTATCCGTGACAGGCTCGTACATTACCGTTTGCAGTTCTTCCGGCGGATCGGTGGCCCAGATGATGTTTTTACCGGTGGAGCGGTCTTTTAGAAGTGTATCCAGCACCGCCTGCACTTCCGGTGCGTGAAAGTCGATCAGTTGTTCCAACGGGGATTCCCTCGCTTTGCCTTAGCGTTGCGGCGGAAGTAGTATTTTTGTACTAGTTCCGCCTTATACTAGCATTATAACTACTTGTTTGCACCATGTCCAGCATTTTAAGTGCGTCTTTCGTCAAAAACTAGTAGAATTCCCTATACTAGTAACAGGAAAGGTGGTATTGATAATGCTTGGAGAGCGACTGGCAGAGATCCGAAAGAACTACCATGACACACAAAAAAGCCTTGCGGATAAGCTAGGGCTTACCGTTTGGGCTGTCAGCGCTTGGGAGCAGGGACGCAATTCGCCGCCCAGCGATGTGCTGCTTGCCATCTGCAAGCTCTACGGCACCTCTGCCGACTACCTGCTGGGTCTGACCGACATCGACCCCTCAGACGAGGCTCGCAAACAGCGCCAGCGCCTGACCGAAGAAGAACAGAACGAGATGCACTGCTACGAAGAATATTTGCTCTGGAAACGCAAAAAATAAGCCGCCCAGCGAGACCGTAAAGGTCGCTGGGCGGCTGTTGTTTTGTTATGGAATTATTTTGCGGCATCCTTAAAATTATTCATCAACTTTGAAAAATAATCCATTTCTTCCTCAAAGTGAGGATTACTATCAATGGCGAGATCCTTATAGATGGCAGGAATATTTTTTCGAGAGTTTTCTGCTCTGCTGGACTTGAGAATCTCGTCCAGAATCTGCTGTTCCGTTTCTTTATTATGTTGGTGAAGGTACAGAAGTATCTCGAATTCACGAATTGTCATAATAAAACAGGAAGAATCCGAACCTAATATTTTGTGCGCAGCTTCTTCTACTATGGCCGAATTAGAAAACTGGTCATACAAGAGAATAATTTTTATAATAGGATTCTTGCTCGAAACTGATAATCGAACACAACTACTATTTAATTGCTTATACGCTTTTGAGATTGTGCGTTCAAAGAAAATATCGGCATTGTGTAAATTGGGAATCTGCTGCTTTACATCAAGACAAATCAGAGCAGATTTGGATTCTACAAGAAGCGTTAAGCTTCCTAGATCGAATGTGAAATCTGCTGACTTTCGGGAACCAGTAGACAGTGTAGTCCATTCAGATGGTTTACAATATTTTGAGGCAATATCTTTTATATAATCCTCAAAAAGGCATCCGAAGGTATTTACAAAGACTTGTGTTCCTTGCTTGCAGTAATAATTGCGCACAAGCCAATAAAGACCATTTCCAACCAGCATTGCCACAGGAAAAATACTTGAAGCAAAATATTCTCCCGTCCTTTGGGTTTTAATGAATGGTTTTGAATACAAGAGCTGCTTTTTTAGAGAAGAAGTGCGCAAATTTTGATAGGTGCACGAATAATATTTAATAAAGTTGGAAAGATTCTCAACAGTAAGGACTGCACTGTTCACATTACTGTATAATTCTTCCGGAGCAGACAAAGGATCCGGATGCTGACAGCACAACCAAAAAACAGTTACCAGAATTAAAACATAATCATTGACAGGAATTCCAAAAATCTCGCGCACAATAGCGTCAGTATCAATTATAGACCGATGTTCAAAATTTTCCGCCGCAAAAAGAATATAATAATCACGGCTGAATTTTTCAAATAGCCAATATAGATCTTCATATGCAAATTGTTCAGCTGTCATTCCCATCAGGGTACGAAATACGCCATCGGCATCTACATTTTGAAAAATCCCCTCTTTTGCAGAGCGCTCGTTGTCATAGTCGCGATATAAGTCGACTAGAACTTCAACTGGGACTTTTTTTGAGGAACGACGATAATCGTTGCTTTCTTTTATAGATAGAAACTCCATGTCAAGAATATCCCAAGCAGTCAATGTGACGGTTAGAATCTTTCTCTGACCATTGTGTATAACTGGAATAGTTACAGGCATTAAACACTCATTTTTTCTAAACATATCTATAGATTTTTCCGAAAGACAATAAATAAGTCCATCCGTTGGAATTTTCTTGATCTCAGAAATAAAATCCTTCATAAGGCACTCCATATTATTAAGCGATTTTCTTCTAATACAAAGTTTATAGCGGTCATTTCCATAAACATCACTCAATCTTTCTGTTTGCTTCCTCTTCCACCATCATAAATCGATCAAAATCGATCTCATACAAACGGTCCTGCACGACACGATACTTCTCATATTCCGTTTCCGCATGAAGCTTCGCCTGTTCTGCGCTGATTTTTCCGGGACCGGTCAGCAGCTCGTTGCCGTTGAACTCCAAAAAGCCGTCCAGACGCTTTGCCCAGTCCTCCATGCTCATGGGGATTTTCCGTTCTGCCTGCAATTCGGCATAATCCAGATAGAGCGACACGATGCGTTCCAGATAGTTCATTTCCTCTTTGCTCAGGTAGTTTTTGGCCACCGTCACATCTGCTTTCAGGATTTTTCCGTCCGGGGCATTCTCCCAAGTGGTAAGCCCCATGTGTTCCTTGTTGGCATCGGCCCGCTCATAGATCAGCTCTGCCGCCGTGTGGCGATGCACGGCATAGTGCATCTTGTTCTGGACGGTCTGGATGAACAGCCGGGTCGTCTTGGCATCCTTGTCGTAATCGAACGCCGTAGCATACAGGTCTGTCACTTTCTGGTAGAACTTGTGCTCCGACAGGTGAATCTCCCGGATCTGCTGCAGTTGCCGCTCGAAGAATCCACCAGCGGGTTCATCATTTTTTAATTCTCCCGGACACAAAAATCGGCACCCGCTTTTCAGCGAGTGCCGATTTTGTTACCCTATAGTGCGCTTTGATTTTTGGCGTAAGTGGCGTAAGTTTGGCGTAAATCCGCTTTTGCGCGCTCCAAAAATCAAGGATTCATGCGGTTTTTAGGCTGTTATTAGTACATGCCGCCCATGTCACCGCCGGCAGCAGCGGGTGCAGCAGGGGGTTCCGGCAGATCAGCGACCAGGCTTTCGGTGGTCAGCACCATCTCAGCGACGGAAGCTGCATTCTCCAGAGCGGAGCGAGTGACCTTGGTCGGGTCCACGATGCCAGCAGCGATCATATCCTCGACAAAGACCTCGTTCTGGGCATCGAAGCCGTAGTTGGGCTTGTTGGCAGAGATGATCTTGTCGATGATGACGCTGCCCTCCAGACCGGCATTCTTGGCGATCTGGCGCAGAGGAGCCTCCAGCGCCTTCAACACGATCTTGGCACCGGTGCGCTCGTCGCCCTCCAGCGTGTCGCACAGGGCGCGCACAGCGGGGATGGCATTGATGGGAGCGGTACCGCCGCCGGCCACAACACCCTCCTGCACAGCTGCCTTGGTGGCGTTCAGAGCATCCTCGATGCGCAGCTTCTTGTCCTTCATCTCGACTTCGGTAGCAGCACCGACCTTGATGACAGCCACACCGCCGGCCAGCTTAGCCAGACGCTCCTGCAGCTTCTCGCGGTCAAAGTCGCTGGTAGCGGCCTCGATCTGGCTGCGAATCTGGGCAATGCGAGCTGCAATGGCGTCCTTGTCGCCTGCGCCGCCCACGATGGTGGTGTTCTCCTTGGTCACCTTCACCTGACGGGCATGACCCAGCATCTGGACGGTTGCGTCCTTCAGCTCGTAGCCCAGATCAGAGGAGATCACGGTGCCGCCGGTCAGGGTAGCGATATCCTGCAGCATCTCCTTGCGGCGGTCGCCGAAGCCGGGGGCCTTGACGCACACCACGTTCAGGGTGCCGCGCAGGCGGTTGACGATCAGGGTGGACAGAGCCTCGCCCTCGATATCCTCAGCCACGATCAGCAGCTTCATGCCGTTCTGCATCACCTGCTCCAGCAGGGGAACCAGATCCTGAATGACGCTGATCTTCTTATCGGTGATCAGGATGGCGGCGTTGTCCAGAGCAGCCTCCATCTTGTCGGTATCAGTGACCATATACGGGGTCAGGTAACCGCGGTCGAACTGCATGCCCTCCACTACCTCGGAGTAGGTCTCGGCGGTTTTAGACTCCTCGATGGTGATGACGCCGTCGGCGCTGACCTTTTCCATGGCGTCCGCGATGAGCTGACCGATGGTGTCGTCACCGGCAGAAATGGTGCCGACGCGGGCGATATCGTTGCTGTCCTTCACCTTCTGGCTGTGTGCCTTGATGGTCTCCACAGCGGTGGTAACAGCCTTGCTCATGCCGCGGCGGATATCCATGGGATTTGCACCGGCGGTAACGTTCTTCATACCCTCGTTGACCATGGCCTGTGCCAGCACGGTAGCGGTGGTGGTGCCATCGCCCGCGGCATCGTTGGTCTTGGTTGCGACCTCACGCACCAACTGTGCGCCCATGTTCTCGAACTCGTCCTTCAGCTCGATCTCTTTTGCGATGGTCACGCCATCGTTGGTGATGACCGGTGCGCCGAACTTCTTGCCCAGCACCACATTGCGGCCCTTGGGGCCGAGGGTAATCTTAACGGTGTTAGCCAGGGTATCAATACCGGCACACAGTGCCTTGCGGGCGTCCTCGCCCTGCTTGATCTGCTTTGCCATAATACATCGCTCCTTTATAATACAAGCTCAATTGAAAAGGGAAAATTCAGTTTCAGTCTTCCACAACAGCCAGAATATCACTCTGACGCACGATGGTGCACTCTTCGCCGTCCACCTTGACCTCAGTGCCGGAGTACTTGCTGGTGAGGACCTTGTCGCCGACCTTGACGGTCATCTTGACTTCCTTGCCGTCCACGACACCGCCGGGGCCGACAGCAATGACCTGTGCGACCTGCGGCTTCTCTTTTGCGCTGCCGGTCAGGATCAGGCCGCCCTTGGTGGTCTCCTCAACTTCAACAGTCTTAATGACAACACGGTCTGCAAGAGGAATGATCTTCATAATTCTTGCCCTCCAATTATATTGAATTTATTTGAAACTTTGTTGCGTCCTGCGGGGGCTTCGTGTGTGCTCCGCAGCGGTTTAGCACTCCTTTTCTCTGAGTGCTAATTGTATTGTACTCATCTTGCTCTGAAAAATCAAGGGGTTTTGCAATTTTTCTTTGTTAAGAATTTATGACGCCCAAAAATCGCACCCTACTACGCAAAAAAGCGGTGTGTCCTTGACAGGACGCGCCGCCTTTTTTATACTTATAACGCATTACAAAAACACAGCTGACGCGCTTTGCGGCAGAACGGAGGATACTTTGACAGACAAAAAGCTGATCTCATCTTTGCAGGGGCTGCGGGCAGTCGCATTTCTGAGCGTAGTCCTCTCCCATTGCGGGGCACCATGGCTGGGGCCGTGGGCGATCACGGTATTCGTGGCGCTGTCCGGTTTTTTGATGACCTGCAACTATTACGACCGTCCCCGCACAGCACCGGGACTGCGGTCCGCCATAGCCTTTTCTCTGCAAAAAATACGCAAGCTGTATCCGCTGCACCTTATAATGATGGCTGCCGCGTTGTTATTTGTGCTGAAGTGGCTTCTGGCGCAGCCCTCTGCCCGCGGGGTGCTCTCCTGTGCGGCGCAGCTTGTTGTAAGCATTTTTCTGCTGCAAACATGGATTCCTTCCAGCCGTTTCTGGTTCTGCCTGAACGGAGTGGCGTGGTATCTTTCGGTACAGGCTTTTCTGTATGCCATCTGCTGAAAAAGGCCGATGCCCGCAGGCTGCATTGCATTGCCGCCGTAATCTTCTGCGTGCAGTGTCTTGCGTCCTTTGTTTTCTGGAAAGCCGGGCTCAGCGGAAAGGCCGCCTTTTACCTGACCTATCTGTGCCCTGTGTTCCGGGCGGGAGATTTTACCATCAGCTGCTGTATGGGGTGCCTTTACCACAGCCGCAAACAGGAGAGCGACCTGCCGGGCGGTGCTTTCTCCCTGCTGGAGCTTGCTGCTGTGCTGCTTGCGGGCGGCTGCCTGTTTATCGCCGCCAAGCAGGTGGGGGTTCTGGGCGCGGTGGACTTCCGGTACAACGTGCTGTTCACACCCTCTGCGGTGCTGCTGGTCTGGCTGCTTGCCGTGGGCAAGGGAATCATTTCCCGGCTGCTTTCCGCAAAGCCGTTTTTGTGGCTGGCCGGGCTGTCCCCTTACGGTTTTCTGATCCATCAGGTGCTGATCCGGTATATGGAGTGGACTGCGGACAAGTTCAGCCTTACGGTACATCCTGTGGTCTGGACCCTGACCGTATATCTGCTCACGCTCTACCTGAGCAGCTTTTACAAGGCGCTGGAGCACAGGGTACGGCAGCGCCTTGCAAAACAATAAGCAAAACACAAGGCCGCTGCACGGAACAATGTGCAGCGGCCTTGTTTGGGTCTGATGATTTATTTTTTACTTCACGCCCGCCTTTTTGGTGGTAAAGCGCTGGTAGGCGGGCAGCGGCAGCAGCACGCGGCCTGCCAGCGGCTGCACCTGTACCGACACCTGCTTGCAAGGGGCGCACTCGCCATCCACGGTGGCAATGATGGGCCCACGGCCATCTGCTGCCCGCAGACTGACCGATTTTGCGCGGCGATAAATAAAGTAGGGCTTTGCGGCCTCGGTGAGCTGGCCATTTTTAAAGTGCTGGCCGTTTTTGTACAGCATCAGCAGCTTTGCAATGACCCAGCGGCTGACCTTGCGCACGATGAACACATCCAGCCAGCCGTCATCCGGCTGTGCCTCCGGCCCGGCCATAAAGCCGCCGCCATAGGCGCGGCCGTTGCACACCGCGCACATCAGGCAGTCCACGGTCAGCACCTCACCGTCAACGACGTACTCCACCCTGCGGCCGATATGCCCGCACAGCTGCTGAACAATGGACAGCGCATAGGCCGCCTCGCCGCCGCACAGCGGGATGCGCCGGAACTTGGGGATGCCGTAGGCCACCTGTGCGTCCAGACCGGCGGCACAGATGGTGGCAGAAAGCCCCAGACTGGTGCGCATCAGGTCGATGGGCACTGTCCCGCCGGCCAACTGGGCGTCCAGATCCAGAAACTCCTCCTTTGTACCGTAGGTGCGCAGAAAGTCGTTGCCGCTGCCATAGGGCAGGCAGCCCACGGCGGTCTTATCAAAGCCGTGGGCACCGGTAAGCGCCTCGTTGAAGGTGCCGTCACCACCGGCGGTAAAAATGTGAAGCTCCACCCCGGCCTTCTGGGCGGCAGCGGCGGCTGCGCGGGACAGCT
>OHTN01000914.1_pt1 | contig 9417 bp, 12 predicted proteins | sample 1578971 | NCBI WGS metagenome assembly OHTN01 (sample SAMEA3879509, study PRJEB24766) | human gut metagenome | biome: human-associated habitat; feature: feces | place: USA | collected 1985/1987 | reverse complement strand
TTTGCTCCGGGTCGGCTTCGACGTTTTTAAAATACTTCCCCGTTCCGGTTACGATCAACATGCGCCCTGCCAGCGGCGATGCGTCAAAGCCCAGGGGGATGGTGCGGATTACTCGCGCAAGATCCAGGTATTGCGCAACCTCTGATTCCTCAAGGAGATAGCTGATGTTGCCGCCGTTGCGTTCATCCCAGCCGAGGCGGTACATGTTGGCAGCGGTTTCCCGCATCTCAGCCACAAAAGGGGCGGTCAGGATTTCTTTCATCATTTTGTTCACCTATGTTTCTGATTTCTTTGTTTTGCAAAATTGGATTTGATGCCGGGTGGATGAAAATATTATAATCGGACGGCGGCTGGAATACAACGCCCGGCGGGAATCCGCTTTGGGCTTGATTGGCGTATGAATCCGGCCTATAATAGCAGTAGCCGGGCTTTTTGTTTGCCGATCGGCTGAGAGAGCATTGCTTTGTTGCATTTATGGAAGGGGTTCATTTATATATGGGGAATCAATTGAGCCATTATTTTATAGAGGATGATTCGTTGCCGCCGGATATTCAAACGTTTCCTTATTATTTTGGCGCGGAAAAATTTATGTTTACCAGCGACGCAGGGATGTTTTCGCCAGGCCATGTGGATGAGGCCTCCTCCCTCTTGCTGCACACGATGCCGGAGCGGACCGGGCGCTTTTTGGATTTGGGGTGCGGCTATGGTGTGATTGGGATTGTGATGGGCAGGGTTTATGGCCTGGAGGTGACGATGGCGGATTCAAACGGGCGGGCGCTTCGCTGTGCCCAGCAGAATTGCGAGGCCAACCAGGTGAAGGCGCAGATCATCCAATCCGATTGTTTCCAAAATATCAGCCAGAGTTTTGATACCATCGCGCTGAACCCGCCCATCCATGCGGGGAAGGCGGTGATGTATGCCATGTATGAGGGAGCTTATGCACACCTCAACACAGGCGGAAAATTTTATGTGGTGATCCAAAAAAAACACGGGGCCGAAAGCACGGTGAAAAAGCTAACGGAGATTTTCCCCCATTGCGATACGCTTTATAAAAAGAAAGGGTATTATATCTTGGCCTGCACAAAATAATATCAATAAAACAAAAACAACCGCGCAGCACTTGCTGCGCGATTGTTTGGGGGAAAGCATTGACAAAAAAGATACCCACAGACCAACTCGTGCAAAGCCAGACCCGAAAAAGGTTGGTAACGCCGCGAAGGCGTGAGTGAGCCGATGATTTTTCTAAAAAGAAAAACCGTCGGGAACTTTTTATCGTTCGCGACGGCGTGGGAAGCGTTGATAAAAAAGATACCCGCTGAAAATGAGAGCGACAAGGTGAAATAAAAAACTGAACCCGGAACACAAATTGCGACCAAGTTCAGCCATGGTCATATGGGGAACTGCGAGTTCTAAAAACTATTCGGAGGCTTCTGGATAAGCAATTTTTATAAAGCTCTATTAAGTTGTCAGCAGAAAAGATATTTTTTCAGCACCAGGGTTTCCTCCATGGTATAATAACAATGAACAAAAGACGTTGTATATCTTTCTCAGAGAGAGGAGGTGAAGTGTATGGGAAAGTATACGGACGACGAGATTCGGTCCATGCCAAAAATCACTGCCAAGATTGCCGCAGATTATCTTGGAATATCTCCCATGATGGTAACCTTGGGTATGAGAAATAATGTGCTTCCAATTGGTTTCGCTATTAAAAAAGAAGACCGATACAGCGAGAGTTGGAGCTATAACATCATTCCAGAGCGATTAATTGCTTATAATCACGGAAGGATTAATGAGGTTCAAGTCCAGAATATTGAAAAGAGTTTAAACACCATAATCGAACAGTTCGAAGAAATGAAACACGACTTGGTTTTTCTGTTAAAAGAAAACGAGGAATTGGAGGGATAAAACAGTTCTTGGCAATTATTGCGTCAAACGCTGATGCGGAAAAAGCGCAACAGGCTCAGCCTGAAGAGAAAAAGGAAACTGATTTAGGCAGGAAGGAGGATGAAGAGACGATGCCTCCCATTACAGTTGAATTAACACGCAAGGAACTCTATGAAGAAATATGGAAACTTTCGGTAGCAGGGGTTGCAAGAAAGTATGGCATTCCATATGCCAAATGCTTGACGCAGATTAAGGCAGCTCAGATTCCCATTCCTCCCTCCGGCTACTGGACTAAAATCAATTTTGGAAAACAAGTGGAGCAGACGCCCCTTCCGGGCGATGGAGATGCAATCGTTACGCTGCAAAAAGATAATTTTCAGGAGCCCAATACAGCTAAGAGTGAGCAAGTGGTCCAAATCGCCTCTCTGCAAGAGAGGACGGAATCAGTGTCGCCCAATGCGTCCACTCCTATGGATCCAATTGCTCAATCGGCTGCTGAGGAGATAACCAATCAAGCGCCACCGGAGACAGTTCAAAGATTCGGGCAGACCTATAATGTGTATAATCGGGAAACGCTTTATAGGGAAGTTTGGAACATGCCTGTGACAGAAGTTGCAAAGCGATACAAAGTCTCCGATGTTGCCATTCATAAAGTCTGCAAGTCGCTGAATATCCCAACCCCGCCCCCGGGATATTGGGCGAAATTACGTGCTGGAAAGCCAGTAAAGAAACCGCCTCTTCCACCTGGTGGAGAGTCAAAAAAGATGGGGGTGCAGACCGGAGCAGGGAATTCAAATCGCAGTAACGAAACGGAAATTCCCCTGGAGTTTTTGCCAGAAGAAGAACGACAAGTGGTATTGAATGTAGCTGCGCAGATCTTGCTGCCCCAAGAAAATGACAGAATGCTGCCTGAAATTGTAGCCCATCGGAAAAAGATCGCCGAGTGGAGCAAGCGGAAACGCCAGCAGGAGCGGGAATTTGGCGCAGGCTGGAATCGGGGAAGAAATCAAGAACCTGCGCCTCTCTTTGCGGAAGGGGTTTCAGAAGAGCAGCAGTCCCGTGTGTTCCGGTTGATTGATGCGCTGGCAAAGGCCATGACCCCGCTTGGGTGGGAATTGACGGCTGACCTGAAGTTTGCAATAGGTCAGGACTCCGTCACGCTCATGTTCTCTGAGTCAACCGACAAAGTTTTGCATACCCCAACAAAAGAAGAAAACCTAAATCTGTTGCAATACGAAGAGGAAAGGAAAAAACACTCCTGGGCCAGCAAACCACAAATTCGAAAGTACGATGCTGTTTACAATGGACGTTTGGGTGTATCCATCAATGGAGCAAGAACATTCCGGGATTGCCGCTCCTACGTTTTGGAAGAGCGTTTGGGGGATATGATGCTTGCCATTTATGAAGAGGCGGAGCGGGTCAAGCAGGCCCGTCTGGATCGAGAAGAGGCAGAGCGTCAGCGCCGGGAGCAGGAGCGAAAGCGTGAGGAGCATCGAAAGCTATATAATGCGGAGGTAGACCGGACCTTGGCCCTTGTCAATTGCGCAGAGGACTATGAAACCGCATGCAGAATCCGAAGTTATGTCTCCGCTATGGAAAAAGCGCACCCAGAGCAGGACCTCTCAGAATGGGCGTCCTGGGCGCGTGCAAAAGCAGATTGGTACGATCCTACAATCGCAAAAGAGGATGAGTTCTTGGGAAAGCGGGAACATGAGAAAAATCAGAAAGATAAAGGGCCCGAGCATAAAGGCTATTGGTGGTAAAATGGGGGTATCATTAGACTAATAAACCCATTTGTTATGTGAAAAGTATGCGTCAAACCTCTCGCCTAGATATTTTTCAGATTCTATGGCAAACTTGAAAAAACTCAAAAAACTACTAGTTTTTTCAAGGAGGATGTAAAGTTGGATACTTGTACTCACGAGGTTCGCCTCAATCAATGGAAAATGATCATCGAGCAATGTCAAAACCGTCCTGAGGGGCAGACAGCCAGGCAGTGGCTGGCTGAAAACGGGATTCAGGAAAAATCGTATTATTACTGGCTTAGGAAAGTCCGTAAAAAAGCCTACAGCCAGTTGAATGCTGGAAATACTTCTCTTCCAGCCACGCAGGAAAAAGGAACAGTCACCTTTTCTGAAATTCCCATGATGCCGCAACAGAATCCGGAAATTCCTTTTTCTTTCCAGCCAGCAGTCGTGATGAAAACTTCCCGTGCAACTGTGGCGGTGTCTAACGAAGTTTCCGACTGGCTGCTTACTAGGCTCCTGCAGGAGGTGTCCCATGCTTGAGGATGCCGGCGGCATCCGGCGCGTGATACTCGCATGTGGTTTTGTTGACCTACGCAAAGGAATCGATGGACTGGCTCAGATCATCGGTTCCCGGTACAACCTGAATCCGTTTGAAAAAGGAACTCTTTTTTTATTCTGTGGAAGGCGTTCCGATCGTATGAAGGGACTTCTCTGGATGGGGAACGGATTCCTGCTCTTATACAAAAGGTTTGAGGATGGTTCTCTGGCATGGCCAAGGACAACACAGGAAGCGGCAGATATCACAGAAGAGCAGTTCCGCCTCCTGATGCTGGGCCTTAATCCTCTCGACCTGAAGATCAAGGACGTCCATCCGACAAAGGTTTTCTGAAAAGTATTGTGCAAAACAGAGAAAAATTTCTGCTGTTTTATCACATGACATCTGCTTATGACAGCACTTTTTGAAATGGTGCGAAAGCACGTCTGCCGCCTGTATCAGTATGATGTAAGTAATATTTGAACCTTGACAACCCTATATTTCCTCATTGTATATGGGCAGGCAACGTTGTTTTAAGCATAGGCGTTTTGCCGAAAGGCAGGATGCTTACAATTCGCCATTTCACGGATTCTGTAGTATAATCAGAGACAGTAAAGGACAAGGAGCGGATCAATGGGCAGCAAGCATACACTGGATGAATTGAATAACTTAAACCGTGGAGAGTTGATTACCATTATTCTCGGTATGCAGGGACAGCTTGATGCATTGAATGAAAACATCGAGAAGCTTATTGAGCAGGTACGTCTTGCAAACCAGCAGCGCTTTGGCCGTCATACGGAAACAATGGACTCCATTGAGGGACAGTTATCTTTTTTTGATGAAGCAGATGCTCTGTACAATCCGCTTGTGCAGGAGCCTGATCCGGAAGAGATTCTCCCGAAAAAAACAAAGAAGAAAAAATCCAGGGGGCAGCGGGAAGAGGATTTGAAGGATTTTCCGGAAGATGTCATACCAACCCACACGGTATCGAAAGAGGAACTGGATGCTTTCTATGGCGAAGGCAACTGGAAACAGATGCCAAGTGAAACCTACAAACGGTTAAGACATGAACCGGAAAGCTGGACGGTAGAAGTCCACACCGTAGATGTCTTTGTGGGAACGGATGGTTACCATCAGGATGAGTTCCTGCGCGGTGACCGTCCAAAGGATCTGTTCCGCGGCAGTATAGCGACCCCTTCCCTTTTGGCCTCCATCCTGAATGTAAAGTATGTGAATTCTGCCCCGCTACATCGGATTGAACAGGAATTCTCCCGTAACGGGGTCCACATTTCAAAGCAGACCATGTCAAACTGGATCATAAACAGTTCCCGCAGGTACTTCGCGCCGCTTGTAGAGTGCATGAAGCAGGAACTGTTAAAGCTTCCTGTTACACAGGCGGACGAGACTCCCACTCAGGTGATCAACGATGACAGAGCCCCCGGAAGCAAAAGCTATATGTGGGTGCACCGCTCCGGTGAATTCCATACGGAGTGCCCGATTGTCATCTATGAATACCAACCATGAGTTCCCGCTTCAGTTCTATCAGGATTACGAGGGTATTCTGGTTACCGATGGTCTTTCCCAGTATCATCTGATTGAAAAGAAGCTGCAGGGGCTGATCAATGCCAACTGCTGGGCACATGCAAGAAGGGATTATGCCGATGCCATAAAGATAGCGGACAAATCGAATCCGGATGCGGTACGGCGGTCGATTGCCTATCAGGCATTAAGCCGGATATCCCAGATATATAAACTGGAAGGGGCCTTAAAGGAGCTGACAGCCCGGGAACGTTTCAAAAGAACGCCAAACCTCAATCAGACCATTGGTTGAGGAGTATTTTGCGTGGGTAAGATCCCAGCTCGAAAATGCAGCGGTACAGCCCAAAGGAAAAACAGCCGAAGGGCTGAAATACAGCCTGAATCAGGAGAAATATCTGAAGGTATTTCTGACAGATGGAAACGTGCCCGTTGACAATTCGGCAAGTGAGCGTTCTATCCGCACCTTCTGTATTGGCAAAAAGAACTGGATGTTCCATGATTCCATTCAGGGAGCGCAGGCAAGCGCTATCATCTACAGTATTTCGGAAACTGCAAAGCTCAACAACCTGAGACCTTATTATTATTTTAAACATTTACTCACAGAGCTTCCCAAACTTTGTGACGAAAAAGGAAATATGGATTCTGCAAAGCTGACTCCCTTGTTGCCATGGGCAAAAGAGCTGCCAGCTGAATGCAGAAAACCACGCCGCTGAAATCTGTTAGCGGCGTTAATTTATAGGTAAGCGCATGATTTGACCTTTACGAATATAACAGGTGGAAAGCATGGATAAAAATCAAGCCAAAGAATTATTATCACTTCATTCGACAAGAAATAGTGACATTTATCATTCAAAATCCGAAAATGGATTTTTAGGCAGTTTACGCCCTTTTCGTGGTGAATTGAACGAAGAAAACTTTTTTGAAGTTATGGAATGTTTAAGAGCATTAAAAGACGAGTTTATTGCACCAACGATTGAGCAAGGAATTGTGTCAGATATTGTAGCAATTATACATTTAACGCGAGTGTGGGTATCTCCTTATGGTATGTTAGGGAGCAATCATTTACTGACAGAAGAACAAACAAAACATCTGCTTGCATGGGCAGATATTATTGAAACCTGTTTTATGTATTTATTAGACGATGTCGCTGAAGAAGCATTTACTGCTTATGAAGATTATCTGAATGGCGAGTATTTCTAACTTTGTTGATTTGATAGAACTTCCGATTTTTTGCCCCGTTTAACCGCCGATAACTTCCAGTTTGTTTGGCTGACAAATCGGGAATTATGGAATGGAGAAATAGTAATGAAGAAATATTTGTTGCCAATTATTATGTTGGCGGTATTTGAAACGATAGCAATTACTCTTTGGATAACGCTAGATAATCCGTTTTATCTTTTCAATTTTAGCTATATCGGTATTTCCATTGCTTTGGGTATTTTTTTATTTATCAGGAAGTATAAACACGCAAGGCGAGTGACACAACTTTTAGTTGGACTATATATGTTGATTTACTTAGGACTAATATGTAATGAGAATATGCAGATAGAGGGGTTTTGGTACTATCTATTTACTGGTGTGTTTGAAGCTGCGACAATTCACTATGCAGTAGCAAAGATATTCGGACCGCTTATTTTTGGGCGGGGTTGGTGTGGTTATGCTTGTTGGACAGCGATGATACTTGACTTTTTGCCTTACAAAGAGCCAGTTCGTCCACGAAAGAAGATAGGATGGATTAGATACATTACATTTACAGTATCATTGATTTTTGTGGTTGCTCTTTTTTTAGCGAATGTAGGCAATATTGAAAGGATTATGTTTTGGGCGTTCATTGTAGGGAATGCTCTATATTATATCGTGGGTATCGGGTTGGCATTTTTATTTAAGGATAATCGGGCTTTTTGTAAATACATATGTCCAATCACCGTATTCTTAAAGCCGATGAGCTACTTTGCATTGTTAAGGATAAAGTGCGACACAAATAAATGTATTTCTTGTGGTAGATGTAAACGTGTATGTCCAATGGATGTAGATATAACAGATAATTCAAGAAACAGGAAAAATGGAACGGAGTGTATTCTCTGTTTTGAATGTGTAAAGAATTGCCCTAAAGATGCCTTGTAGTTTGCAGGCATTAACTCTGAAAATCCCAGTTTGTCGAGTAGTTGCTACATCATTATAACAACGGAACGAATTGAACATAATCAAAGCAGGTTGCCGCCCAACGGTAAATAAAAAAAACCGTTGTTTGGCGGCAGACCTTTCATGCGCCCAACAAAATACAGAAAGCCTTGCGGCGGCTTTGAAATAACGATCAAAGCCGCCGTTTTCCTTTTTCAAAAATGGATTTACAGGGGGTGTATTAAAATCACCCTTTTTTAAGGACATGGCGGTATCAAGGAGGTACCGCCATGTCCTTTATCTATGTTCCGCCCCCTAACTTGTAAAAAAAAGCCAACCCCCTCCCTGGGATCAGTTCGGCAAGCAATATGTAATATGGCAGTACATAGTATGTAATTATTTTTCATGCGCTCGTGCGGCTTTATGCTGTTCGGGCACTTTTCTTTTTCCCCGGCCTTACTTCTGGCCATCGTGGCCAGAAGCTCCCCGGTGTCGGGGGCCGCCCTCTCCATTTCGATCCATTCAACCCATCAACCGTTGAACATCGAAATGGAGGATCTCTCAATGACTATGATCAATCTGCGGGACGTGTACCCGTTTTATCATTCCGATCTGCTGGTGGAAGTTTCCGAGGATATTGCGGAGGCTATGACTGCCGCCACTCGCCAGGAGTCCAACTCCCGCCGCCAGATGTATCGCTACAAGGCGCAGTATTCCCTGAATCGCGGGACGGCATCGAGCATAGCTCCCTGCACTTTGCCCCCTCTCCCGCTGAACTCTATGAGGAGAAAGAAGAGATCGAGGCTCTGTACGCCGCCCTGGCCGCCCTCCCGGAAAAGCAGGGCCGCCGGGTGTTCGCCCATTACATACTCGGCGTAAGCAAGGCGGAGCTGGCGCCGTCCGGGACAGCATTTGCCGGGGCCTGAAACAGCTTCGGGAAATTTTGAAAAACAGTCTGTGATCGCCTGCGGTTTGCCCCTGAAAATGTCATGGCTATTAGAAAGAGGTACAAGCCCTTTCTTCTGAACCATGACAACTGAATAGACAGTATTTCAGGCACAAAACCCGCGTGATGAGCGACGTAAGGTGCACCGCCAGGACAGCCAGCTTAGGAGGTGATGGACAAGCTGGCCGAGCGATCTACGCAGCCTTTGACCCGGCCCCGGCAAGCCGGGCGCGATGACAGCGCGGGGGATCATGAAACTTGCTCACGCCCTCCCACAGACTTGAGGGGGAGTCCCTACGGTATGCGCCAGCCCTCCACGGGCAGCGGTGCCGTGGGGCTATGCAGCCGAAGCCATCGGCGGTCTGGAATACTCCCCGCGCCGGGGATGCGTGGCAAATACGGCGCACATTCAAGCCAAACCAGGGGGGGCGCCTGCTCCGGGGCCTTTCTGTCTTGCGACAACTCAAATTAGCCCGGCGGGGCGGCTCCCTGTGTTTACAGATCGAAATGGAATAGCACCGCCCTCACTTCTGGCCAGCGTGGCCAGAGGTGGGGGAAGGTCAGAGGGCGGCGGCCATTCGCCGCCCTTTGACGTTTCCCCACGGGACGGCGGGAAACGCTTAACACCATATTTTCACCATCTG
>OHTN01000912.1_pt1 | contig 9428 bp, 4 predicted proteins | sample 1578971 | NCBI WGS metagenome assembly OHTN01 (sample SAMEA3879509, study PRJEB24766) | human gut metagenome | biome: human-associated habitat; feature: feces | place: USA | collected 1985/1987 | reverse complement strand
CATTGGCAGATGGTAGTGGGAAAGGATAAGAAAAAGCAGTTTGATATTCTCAAAAAGCTGATGAACGCCCCGGATGTGACGGAAGTGGTAAATGCCTGTGATGCCGGACGCGAGGGAGAGCTGATCTTCCGCAGCGTCTATGAGCTGGCAGGCTGCAAGAAGCCGATGAAAAGGCTCTGGATTTCTTCGATGGAGGACTCCGCCATAAGGGAGGGTTTTGCAAACCTACGCCTCGGTGCAGATTATGACGGACTTCGTGATGCTGCCCTCTGCCGTGCCAAGGCAGACTGGCTGGTGGGGATCAATGCCACAAGGCTTTTTTCCGTGCTGTATCACCGTACCCTCAACATCGGGCGCGTGATGTCTCCGACGCTGGCGCTTATTGTCCAGCGGGAAGCTGAGATCGACACTTTTAAGCCGGTTCCCTTTTATACCGTGGCGCTGGAGCTGCCCGGTCTTACTGTATCCGGGGAGCGTATGGCGGATAAGGCCGCTGCCGAGCAGCTGAAAGAAGCCTGCCAGGGTGCAGCTGTTACAATCAAAAAGGTGGAGTGCAAGGAAAAGTCCGAAAAGCCGCCTGCCCTCTATGACCTGACTACTCTGCAAAGAGATGCCAACCGCCTGCTTGGATTTACAGCCCAGCAGACCCTGGACTATCTGCAAAGCCTGTATGAAAAGAAGCTCTGCACCTATCCCCGTACTGACAGCCGCTATCTGACTGGTGATATGGCAGACAGCCTGCCGGTGCTGGTGAATCTGGTTGCCAGTGCTATGCCGTTTCGCAAAGGGATCGCCATTACCTGTGATCCGCATACGGTCATCAACGATAAGAAAGTAACCGACCACCACGCAGTAATCCCTACCAGAAATCTCAAGGATGCAGACCTTTCTGCCCTTCCTGCGGGAGAAAAAGCGGTGCTGGAGCTGGTGGCCCTGCGTCTGATGTGCGCCGTAGCCCAGCCCCATATCTATTCGGAAACTGTTGTGATTGCAGCGTGTGCCGGTGGGGAGTTTACCACAAAAGGAAAAACGGTGAAGCATCCCGGATGGAAAGCACTGGAGGACGCTTACCGTGCCAAAATGAAGGATGCAGAGCCGAAAAAAGAGGGCACAGAGAAAGCCCTGCCGGAGCTGACCGAAGGACAGACCCTTTCGGTTGCTGCGGCAATCGTCAAAGAAGGCAAAAGCAGTCCGCCTCAGCACTTTACGGAGGACACCCTATTGTCCGCAATGGAGACTGCCGGGAAAGATGATATGCCAGAGGATGCTGAGAGAAAAGGTCTGGGGACACCGGCCACCCGTGCCGGTATTTTGGAAAAGCTGGTATCTGCCGGTTTTCTGGAACGAAAAAAGAGCAGGAAAACGGTACAGCTTCTTCCTTCCCACGATGCAGTATCCCTTATCACGGTGCTGCCGGAACAACTGCAATCGCCGCTTCTGACTGCCGAGTGGGAGTATCGCCTGGGCGAGATCGAGCGCGGGCAGCTTGCCCCGGAGGAGTTTTTAGACGGGATCAGCACCATGCTGAAAGATCTGGTGGGGACTTATCAGGTCATCAAGGGAACTGAGTATCTGTTCACTCCGCCCCGTGAGGTGGTGGGCAAATGCCCTCGCTGCGGCGGTGAAGTTGCAGAACTGCAAAAAGGCTTCTTCTGTCAGAATGATTCTTGCAAATTTGCAATCTGGAAAAACAGCAAATGGTGGGCTGCCAAGAAAAAACAGCCCACCAAGGCTGTGGTGTCCGCACTGCTGAACGATGGCCGTGTCCGTGTGACGGGGCTATATTCGGAGAAAACCGGCAAGACCTACGATGCCACTGTGGTTTTGGAGGACGATGGACAGTATGCCAACTTCAAGCTGGAATTTGACCAGCGGAAAGGAGGCAGCCGATGAAGCTCTCTTTAGTGGAACGGGAAACCATTCTCCTCTATAACCAGGCAGAACCAATGGCTGAGGTCTATACCCACGATCCCCGTCTGATGGAGAAGCTGGAACTGCTGGCAAAAAAGCACCCCGACCAGATCACCCGAAAGGACGCCCATAACTTTACCGTCCCCAAGCGGTGTGTATCAGTCCGGGAGCCATACAGCGCCGAGCGTCGCAAAGCTGCCAGTGAGCGTGCGAAAGCCGCCGGATACCAGCCCCCTGTGAAAAAGTCCGGTAGTTAAAGGCACATGGCAGAGAATGTATTTGAAGCGGTCAAGCAGTCGGTCAGCACCAGAGAAGCGGCAGAGTTTTACGGGATAAAAGTCAGTCGAACTGGTATGGCCTGCTGTCCCTTTCACGATGATAAGAACCCCAGCATGAAGGTAGACCAGCGGTTCCACTGCTTTGGCTGCGGTGCAGATGGGGATGTGATCGACTTTACCGCAAAGCTCTTTAACCTCTCCCCAAAAGAAGCGGCGGAGAAACTGGCACAGGACTTTGGCCTGATCTATGACAGTCAGGCCCCGCCCCGCAGGAGATATGTCCGGCAAAAAACCGAGGCACAGAAGTTTCGGGAGGATCGACAGCGCTGTTATCGCGTACTGTCCGATTACTACTATCTGCTGAAAAAATGGGAAGCCGACCGTTCTCCCAGGACACCGGAGGAAGAACCGCACCCCCGCTTTGTGGAAGCAATCCAGAAGAAAGCCTATGTAGAGTACCTGCTGGACCTTTTTCTTTATGAAAGTGAAGAAGAACAAAAGGCATGGATTGCAGAACACACAGCAGAAATCACACACTTGGAAAGGAGATTGAAAATCATGGCTGAGAACAAACCCACCAACCGAGAACGGCTAAGGGAAATCACAGATGGCATCGAGCAGGGCATCAAGGAACTGTTTGAGAGTGAAAAGTATATGCGCTATCTGTCCGTCATGTCCCGCTTCCACCGCTATTCGGTAAACAACACCATGCTCATCTATATGCAGAAGCCGGACGCCACATTGGTAGCCGGATACAATAAGTGGAAAGACCAGTTTGAGCGTCATGTAAAAAAGGGCGAGCATGGCATTACCATCATCGCTCCCACACCGTATAAGAAGAAAATCGAGGAGCAGAAGCTGGACCCAGATACCAAGGCTCCGATTCTGGATAAAGACGGAAAGATCGTCACAGAGGAAAAAGAAATCGAGATTCCCATGTTTCGCCCTGTCAAGGTCTTTGATGTGAGTCAGACCGACGGGAAACCTTTGCCGGAGCTTGCTTCCTCCCTTTCCGGCAATGTGCCAAATTATGAGGCATTCATGGAGGCCCTGCGCCGCAGCGCACCGGTGCCGATTACTTTTGAAGCAATGGCTGCTGATACGGACGGCTATTTTTCTGCTGATCATCAGAAAATTGCCATTCGTCAGGGCATGAGTGAGGTTCAGACGGTTTCAGCCACAGTACACGAGATTGCCCACAGCAAGCTCCATGACCCTAAAAAATATGAAATGCTACCGTCATGGAAGGTTGTGCAGGAGAGTGAAGGTGGAACCAAACATGATTTCAAGTTGGATTTTGCCACAGAAAAAGAAGCCGAACAGTTTGCTTCTGATATGGATTGGCGTTATGTGGACGAAAATCAGTTTGAATGGCGTCTTGCAGTTGAGGAAGATGCAACCGCAGAAAAACAGGCAATCAAAAACCGCCACACGGAGGAAGTGGAGGCTGAAAGCATCTCCTATGCGGTCTGCAAGTATTTTGGCATCGAGACCGGAGAAAACAGCTTCGGCTATATTGCAAGCTGGAGCCAGGGCAAAGAGCTGAAAGAGCTGAGAGCCAGTTTGGAGACCATCAACAAAACCTCCGGCACTTTGATCTCCGACATTGAGCGCCACTATAAGGAAATCTGCAAAGAGCGCGGAATCGACCCTCATGCAAAGGCAGAGCCGGAAACCGCCCCGATAGAGCAGCCAACCAGCAATCTGACTTACTATGTAGCAGAGTGCATGGAATTTCCAAACCTCGGAGAATACCACGATAACCTGTCTTTGGAGGAAGCAATCCGCATTTATCAGGAGATTCCGGCAGAACGAATGAACGGGATCAAGGGCATTGGTTTTGAGCTGAAAGACGGAAGCGACTATGAAGGACCTTTTCCGATTTTGACCGGCCAGACCATTGACCTGGACACCATCCAGGCAATCGACTATTACCGTGATAATCCTCTGGTGCAAAAAGCGGTAAAGGAACTGGCTGCGGCAATGCCGGAAATGGAAGTGCTGGGGGCGGACGCCAATCAGCAGGAGGCTTTGTTTCTGATCGACAATGCCACCTATCTTCATATCCAGTCCTGTGACAGCGGCTGGGACTATACCCTTTACGATGCCGCATCCATGAAAGAGCTGGATGGTGGTCAGTTGGATATGCCGGAGATTTCCCGCATGAAGGCAGTTCTCCAGATTTGTGATGACAACGATTTGGGCAGAGACTCGGTAAAATACGCACCGTTGTCCATGATTGAGACCTTGCAGGACGCTGCCTATCAGCAGATGCAGGCAGAGGTCAGTCAGATGGCTGCTTCTTCCCAGCTGCCGGAAGCACAGGAGCAGGCACTGGATGAATACCCCATGCCGGATGAGCAGGTCTCCACACCGGATATGCAGGAATACGGCTACACCTATGATGGGATGATCCCTGTTACCAGAGAACGGGCGCTGGAACTGGATGCCGCCGGTTTGACGGTTTATGTGCTGCATGAGGACAATACGGAGAGCATGGTGTTTGACCCGCAGGAAATCATGGATCATGGCGGCCTTTTCGGTGTGGACCGTGAGGAATGGGAGAAAAGCCCTCAGTTCCACGAAAAGGTCATGGAGCGTCAGGAACATCAGCAGGAACGAGAACAGGCATTTCTCTCCCAGAACAGAGATTGCTTTGCCATCTATCAGGTAAGCCGTGACGATCCGCAGAATGTGCGCTTTATGAATCTGGACTGGTTAAAGTCCCATGACATTTCCATAGACCGCAGCAATTATGACCTCATTTACACCGCTCCGCTGAGTGAGTCTGGTACTGTGCCGGAGCAGCTGGAAAAACTTTATCAGCAATTCAATTTGGAAAAACCTGTGGACTATCACAGCCCCTCCATGAGCGTCAGCGACATCGTTGCGATCAAGCAGGACGGTAAGGTATCCTGTCATTACTGTGACAGCGGTGGTTTTACCCAGATTTCCGGATTCCTGCCGGAAAATCCACTGAAAAATGCGGAGATGGCCGTGGAGGACGATTACGGAATGATTGACGGTATCATCAACAATGGCGCAAAAGAGCCTATGGTGGCAGAGCTGGAACAGCAGGCCCGAAGCGGTCAGCCCATTTCCCTGATGGAGTTGGCAGCCGCCACCCATCGGGAGGAATGGGAAAAGAAAAAATCTGTTGTGGATCAGCTGAAAAGCCAGCCCAAAGCAGAACACAAAAAGACAGCACTCAAAAAGAGTGTGGAAAGGGAGATTTGATATGGGAAACTTTACTTTTGAGGAAATGAACCTGATGTGCATTTACAATACCGGTAGCCGCACCGGATTGATCGACAGCCTGCGTGAGATGCGCGGCGAGCTTTCGCCAGAGGAAACGGAACTGAGGGAGCTGACCGACAGCGCCCTTTGCAAGCTTCAAACCATGACGGATGATGAATTTGCGGAATTGGAATTGTACCCGGATTTTGACTAGTAAGCCTAAAGCTGTTCTTTGTAGGGGACAGAAAGCTATTTATGCTACTATTTTTGGAGTAGAGTTTTACAAAAAAAGGATGCAACTCCTTGACAAAGTGATGTATAATGTACTTTATGTAAATTAGCATCAGGGAGTTTTAGAGATATGAAAAAGCTAATAGAAGTATCATTAAAATCTATCATTTTCTTTATTGGATGGGCAATTTGCGCATCAGTTATACCGATTCCTGATATTGCCAATGCAGCGTTGTGGAGGTTTTTTGCTGAACTAATACCATTTTTAGCAATCGTCGTTATGAGTGTCATTTTTTGGTTTGTAGATCATAAAAAAACCAAGTTACATCTCACACAGCGCCCCGTCTATAGCAGTGTATTAGGAGGGACAGTTGGACTAAGTTGGTTAGGTATATCTGTCGGTATTTTGCTTTTTACCGGGTCTGCGCGGATAGAAGATACTAATCATATTTCTATGCTTTGGCTCTGGATACTATCAGCCTTTATCAACACAATTATGCAGGAAATGTTGGTTCGTGGTTATCTATATCAGATGATAAAGAGAAACTACAATGTAGTTGCGGCAACTGTTGTGTCTACCATGCTGTTTACTTTTGCACATGGAGGTGCATTTGAAGCGGGAATTCTCCCTGTTTTGAATGTTTTGACAATGAGTTTGTTTATGACAGCAGTTTTGGAATATACAAATTCTTTGATTGCCCCTATAATCATTCATTTTCTCTGGAATAGTGTAGGAGCGATTATTTTGGGAGGAGTATCACTTCCAGAGGACTATCCGCATTTGTTTAATATGACATTCGGTGGCAATCAACTGCTATCTGGTGGAATTTATAAAATTGAAGGCAGTGTTGTAGTATTTGTTTTGAATGTGCTTATGATAATTGGATTTATTGTGGCCAAGAAAAAGAAGAATATTGCATAAGAAGCCATAAAGCAACAAGCAGGAAATCTTTTTTAGGTTTCCTGCTTTTCTTTTACCCCAAAACTGAAAGGAGGACAGAACACTATGCCAACCAAAGCTGAACTATATGCACAGATGGCGGAGAAGGTAACAACGCAGCTCACGGGAAGCTGGCAGGAATGGGCAGGGTTTCTCACCACTGCTTCCCGCCTTTACAAGTACCCGTTCCATGAGCAGCTGATGATCTACGCCCAGCGACCGGATGCCACCGCCTGTGCAGAGTACGATTTGTGGAATGAAAAGATGGGCCGGTATGTAAGGCGCGGTTCCAAGGGGATCGCTCTGGTGGACGATTCCGGGAACAGACCCCGCCTGCGCTATGTCTTTGACATTTCCGACACCGGAACCCGTGAACATTCCCGCACTCCCTGGCTGTGGCAGCTGGAAGAGCGCCATCTGGATTCGGTGCAGGCCATGCTGGAGCGTACCTATGATGTTTCCGGTGATGACCTTGCCGGACAGCTCACTGAGGTAGCCGGAAAACTGGCTGAGGAATACTGGACGGAGCATCAGCAGGACTTCTTCTATATCGTTGACGGTTCCTTTTTGGAGGAATATGATGAGTATAACATCGGAGTGCAGTTTAAGGCAGCCGCCACCGTCAGCATCACTTACGCTTTGATGTCCCGTTGCGGACTGGAGCCGGAACGCTACTTCGACCACGAAGATTTCATGGCGATCTTTGATTTCAATACCCCGTCCACCATCGGGGCGTTGGGAACAGCGGTCAGCCAGATCAACCAGCAGGTGCTGCGGCAGATCGGCGTCACAGTCCGAAATGCAGAGCGCGAAGCAAACCAAGAAAGGAGCAAACAAGATGAACAATCCCATGACCTATATCCAGAACGGAGACTATCTGATTCCCGACCTGAAGCTGAGCCAGCAGCCGGAGAAACCCCTGGGCAAGTACGGCAGGATGAGGAAAACCTACCTGAAGGAACACCGTCCCATCCTCTACAACCAGATGTTGCTGAGCGAGAAGCTGTACCCGCACCTTCTGGAGATCGACGAGACCGCCCAGAGCAGACTGGAGCAGATGATGCCCCAGCTGGCGAAGGAAGCGGGAGCCACCGAGGAACTGAAAGCCAGCGATCCCATGAAGTGGGTGGGGCTGATGAACACCTGCAAAGCTCAGGCCGAGGAAATCCTGATGGCGGAGCTTATCAACAGCTGACCCTAAACCTGTTCCTCTCCGAAGCGGAACAGATCCAATCCATAGATGAAGCAGAGAATGTAGCGCATACATCCTCTGCTTTTTCTTTTGCCCAAAATGACATCGACCATGTGCTGCGTTTGGGCGGCAATACAGACCGTCAAAGGGAGCGTGTGGTTGCAGCCTTTGAAAAGCAGAAAACCACCGCTGAGATTTCCGAGATACTGAAAACGCTGTACCACGGCGGCAATGGCCTTGGCAGTGTGAGCGCATGGTATGCCGAGGATGGTATCCATCTTTCCCATGGGAAGTCTGTCCGTTATGACAGGTCTGCCCAGGTCATTTCCTGGGAGAGCGCCGCAGAGCGTATCGGGGAGCTTTTGGAAAGCGGCCAGTTTGCTTCCAATGTGGAGCTTGCAGAAGCGGCAGGCTATGAACGCTCTCTTCTTGCCACAAAGTTCTGGAACCTGTATCACGATCTCAGTGAGGACGCCAGAGAAGCCGGATATTTGTCCTGCCTGTCAGCGATCAAAGGCAATGGGTTTCCGGAGGAGACCCGCCGCCTGACGGAGCAGCTGAGTTCCCCGGCTTTCCGCCAGACACTCAAGGAAGAATACGCTGCCTTCTGGACCGCCTATCAGCAGAACCGTGACCTGCTGCGCTTTCACTACCACAGACCAAGGGAGATCTGGGAGAACCTGAAGGACCTTGACCTGCCCCGCAGGACTTTTTCTTCGGACCTTTCCCAAGTGCCAACTGTTCAGCATTTCATTACCGAGGATGAGATCGACGCCGCCATGACCGGCGGCAGCAGTTTCGCCGGAGGAAAAGGCCGTATCTATGCGTTCTTCATGGAAAACCATACGGATAAGGAAAAAGTGAGATTCCTCAAAGACGAGTATGGCATTGGCGGACGCTCTCATGCCCTGTCCGGCGCAACACACAGCGGCGAAGATCACGATGGGAAAGGACTGCACTATAAAAAGCAGGACTGCCCGGATGTTCACTTGAACTGGGAAAAGGTTGCCAAGCGCATTACCTCACTTGTCCAGAAAGACCGCTATCTTACCGAACAGGAACAGGCGCAGTATGACAAGATCCAGGCTGAAAAGGAACTGGCAGAAGAAGATGCCATTCAAGCCCAGCAGCCGGAGGTGGAGGAAGAAACGCCAAAGCCTACCTTTCGGGAGCAGTTTGAGCAGTATAAGCCTGTGGTGACTGCCGCCATTTCCGAGGATGCCGCATACCGCAATGCCTGCGGTCATTCTGACCGTGAAAATGCTGTCATCGAGGGTAATGCCGCTGTGCGCCGTGCAGTCCTTGGTTCTAAGGATATGGAGCTGATCCGACTCTATTCGGATGTGCCGGAGTTCCGCCAGCGCCTGCACCGGGAAGTGATCGACGAAACCTATCCAAAGCTCCATGAGCTTCTGCGCCCTCTTTCTCAGGAAGATATTGATACTGCCCTTTGTGCATGGAACGGCAATATCGAGAGTAAACACGCTGTTGTCCGCTATATGAAAGACCATGCAAGAGAAAAAGATACCGCCGCATGGCTGGCTCAGGAATACGGCGGCAGTAACAGCAACAGCCTGTTCGTTGTCCGTGCCGGCAGCCCGGAGGAAACGCAGCTGCCCTGGCCGAAGGTACAGCGCAG
>OHTN01000901.1_pt1 | contig 9581 bp, 9 predicted proteins | sample 1578971 | NCBI WGS metagenome assembly OHTN01 (sample SAMEA3879509, study PRJEB24766) | human gut metagenome | biome: human-associated habitat; feature: feces | place: USA | collected 1985/1987 | reverse complement strand
CGGTGAAAGCCGTGGTTTCGGCTCCTCTTACGGCGGAAGAAGCACATCTTCCACCGGCTTTGGCAGCCACTATGGCAACAGCTCCACCCAGCCGACCACAAGAAGCAGCGGATTTGGCTCCGCATATTCCGGCGGAAATGCGACAAAAAATACTGTAAAGCAAACAGCCTTTACGGTAAATTCTGCCGTAAAACCGGCGGCTTCTGGTTCAAAGCACTATGAGCCGGGCGACATCGTGGAGCACAAAGTGTTCGGCCGCGGCACGGTGCTGAAGGTAAAGCCCGCTGCCGGGGATCAGATCGTAGAGATCAACTTTGAAAAAGTTGGCATCAAGAAAACGATGGCCAATTTTGCGCCCCTGACCAAGATTACGGAGGAAGAATGACCCTATGATGACTGTTCGTTTGATCGCCCACACCCCGGAACCGGAAAAGGTGGTGGCGGCTGCCGCAAAGCTTTGCTACTCCGACGCCCACATCACCGACCTTCTGGACGGGCTGGACGAGGAAAAAACTGCAAAATTCCTGACCATGCTCAGCGACCTTGGCCATGCCAGCCCCATCGAGCACGCCAGCTTTACCTTTGGCATCGAGGGAGTCAGCCGCACCCTGCTTGCCCAGATCACCCGGCACCGCATCGCATCCTTCAGCGTGCAGAGCCAGCGCTATGTGCGCCAGGATCACTTCGTTTTCGTGACACCGCCGGCGATCGCCGCTGATCCGGAGCTGCTGAAAGCCTATGAGAGCGCCATGCAGCAGTCCATCGACAGCTACAACCAGCTGGCAGATGCCCTGGCGGCAAAGTATGTGCCGGAATTTCTGGCGCAGGGATGTTCCGAAAAGGCAGCCCGCACCAAGGCGGAGAAAAAAGCCATCGAGGACGCACGCTATGTGCTGCCCAACGCCTGTGAGACAAAGATGATCCTGACCATGAACGTCCGCAGCCTCCGGAACTTTTTCCGGCTGCGGTGCTGCAACCGGGCGCAGTGGGAGATCCGGGCAGTTGCGACGGAAATGCTCCGGCTCTGCTGTGAAGTTTCTCCGGCGCTGTTCCGCACCGCCGGTCCGTCCTGCTATTGCGGCGGATGTACCGAGGGCAAGATGAGCTGCGGCAAGGCAAAGGAAGTACGGGAAAAGTTTGAGGTGATCCATGGTGAAACAAGGTAAGATCATTGTACTGGACGGGCTGGACGGCTGCGGCAAGTCCACGCAGTTCGAGGCGCTGGGCAAGCTGCTGACAGAACAGGGCAAAACCGTAAAGTCCATCAGCTTTCCCATGTACGACAAGCCCTCGGCTGCCCTGGTGAAAATGTATCTCCACGGCGACTTTTCCGACACGCCCGGCGGCGTCAACGCCTATGCCGCATCCAGCTTTTATGCCGTAGACCGCTACGCCAACTACAAGCTGGACTGGGAGAAAAACTATGCTGCCGGAGAGATCATTCTCGCCAGCCGCTATACCACCTCCAACGCCATCCATCAGATGAGCAAGCTGCCGCCGGAGCAGTGGGACGACTATCTCCGCTGGCTGGAGGACTATGAGTACAACAAGCTGGAACTGCCGAGACCGGATCTGGTGCTGTTTTTGTCCCTGCCGCTGGCGCTTTCACAAAAACTGTTGTCCAAGCGCTATGACGGCGACGCCGCCAAAAAGGACATCCACGAGGCAGACCTCGCCTATCTGGAACAGTGCAGCCGTGCCGCCGCATATGCCGGGGCAAAGCTGGGCTGGCAGTTTGTGGAAGTTTCCGACGGCGAACACCTCTACCCCATCGAGCAGATTCGGGACAACCTATATCAGCGTATACAGGAGGCTTTGGAATGCTGAATTTCCGGAAGATCACACTGGCAGACCGTCCCTGGATCCAGGAGGCGCTGAAACAGTCTGATTTTATGGGCTGTGAATACAGCTTTGCCAACAACCTGGCATGGTGCCGGGCGGCAGACTCCCAGATCTGCCAATATGAAAACTTCTATCTGACCTGCAGTTTCGACACCGAGGACGGCGCACCCCACTTTTCCTATCCCTGCGGCAGCGGCGACCTGCGGAAGGCGATTCTTGCAATGGCTGACTTTGCGGCAGAACGGCAAAAGCCGCTGGTCATCTTCGGGCTGACCAGCCAGACGCTGCCGGAGATACAGGCGCTGTTCCCCGGCGTGTTCACCCTGGAAAACAATCGGGATGATGCGGATTATCTCTACCGCACCGCCGATTTCGTGGCGCTCGCCGGGAAAAAGTATCACAAAAAGCGAAACCACATCGCCCAGTTTTCCAAATACGGGGCTGTTTTTTCGGAGATCACGCCCAACGACTTTGACGAGTGCATCACCTTTGCGGCAGAAAGCTACAACGCCAAAGACGGCTATTCGGACGCATCCAGCGTGGCGGAGCAGTATGCCATCCACACCTTTTTCCAGAACTTCGAGGCGCTGGAACTGAAAGGCGGTCTGCTCCGGGTGGACGGCGAGCTGGCGGCATTTTCCATCGGCGAACCAATTTGCAGCAACACCTTCGGCGTGCATATCGAAAAGGCGGACACCCGTTTTCACGGGGCATATCCGGCAATGGCGCAGGCGTTTGCGGCGCATTTTGCCATGGACTACACCTATCTGAACCGGGAAGAGGATCTGGGCATTCCGGGACTGCGCAAGTCCAAGCTGTCCTACTATCCGGAACTGCTCCTGGAAAAATGGACGGCGACCTGCGATACCCCGGAAAAGCTGCTGTGAACCCAGGAAAGCGACACACAAGCTTTGTGTGGTGCTGCCCCGGGACAAACTTGTTTTATCAGATACAGAAAGGATAATTACTATGATCTATGTATTTCTTGCCAATGGTTTTGAAGAAGTCGAGGCGCTTGCGCCGGTGGATATGCTCCGCCGTGCCAAGCTGGACGTGACCACCGTAGGTGTCACCGGAAAGATCGTCACCGGTTCGCACCGCATCCCGGTGACCGCAGACATCACCGCCGAAGAATTACAGATCGGCGCAGATATGGAAATGATCGTGCTGCCGGGCGGTATGCCGGGTACATTGAACGAAGAGGCATCTGAGACCATACAGGCTGCCATCGACTACTGCGCAAAAAATGACCGCTGGATCGGTGCGATCTGCGCTGCCCCGTCTATCCTGGGACACAAGGGTCTGCTCCAGGGCAAGACAGCGACCTGCTACACCGGCTTTGAGAAAGATCTGCTGGGCGCAGAGATCGGCAGCGACGGCGTGATCCAGGACGGCAAGTATATCACTGCCCGTGGCGCTGGCGTTGCCGTAGACTTCGGTCTGGAACTGGTAGGCGCTATGCTGGGCAAGGAGGCGCAGGCGCAGATCCGTGCGTCGATCCTCTGTGATTGACCAGGCTGCGGCGAAACAGGCGCTCCGGCAGGAAATGCGCAGCCGCCGCAAAGCAATGCCCCAGGCAGAAAAAGTCAGCCGGGAACAGCGCCTTTGCCGCCGCTTTCTGGAAAGCAGTCTCTATGCGGACTGCCGCCAGCTGTTCTGTTTCGTTGCCCTGCCCCAGGAACCGGAAACACGGGAACTCCTGCGCCGGGCGCTGGCGGACGGAAAAACGGTTGCCGTACCCAGATGTCTCCCGGAACGGCGCATGGCGTTTCACCGGCTCTCCCCGGAACAGCCCCTGGAAAGTCAGCTGGTCTCCGGCAGTTTCGGCGTGGCAGAGCCGCTGGAAACTCTGCCGGTGATCTTGCCGGATGCCGGACAAGCGCCGCTCTGCCTGGTGCCGGGACTTGCTTTCGATCAAAACGGCGGCAGACTGGGCTACGGTGCCGGCTATTATGACCGCTTTCTGCGGGCATATCCCTTTTTGCGAAAAATCGGCTATGCGCTGTCCCCTTTTGTGACGGACTGCGTGCCAACAGAACCGACAGACCAGCGTCTGGACGGTATCGCTACGGAAATATCTCTGGAGGTATGGAATGGATAACAAAGACTTTAACCGTGACAAGCTGCTGAACGACATTCTGCGGGAAACGGCTGCACAGAAAGACGCTGCTGCACCACGGCAGTCTGCCCCGACACCGCCGCCGAGAACATCCGAGCCGGCACAACGTCCCGCATCGGAACCGGCTGCGCCCCGGCAGAGCCAGCCGACTGCATCCCAGCCGGCAGCACAGGCATTTCAGCCGGCAAACGCTCAGCCGGAGCCGGACAGCAACACCCAGACCACCCTGTTTGACAGTGCGCAGTGGGAAATGCTCTCCGGCGGCGAAACCGCATCCCGGAGCGCCATCGAGGACGATCCCCTGTACGCCGACCTGGAGGGCGAAAGCGAACCCTTTCACCCGGAGCCGGTACATAATAATAACAATGCCAGTACATCGGCAAAGCGTCCCCGGAAAAAGCGGAAACAGCACCGGATCATCAGCGCCCTCATTATGATTATCGTCATCATCGGCGTGTCGATCCTGCTGTCCAGTGCGCTGATCGTCTACGGTAGAGACCTGCTGGGCATCAACAGTGACAGTTCCACCAAGATCGTCACCATCCCCCAGGGCGCAAGCATGAAGGAGATCGCCGAGACGCTCCAGCAGGCGGACATCATTTCCAAGCCGGATTTCTTTGTCTTTATTGCCGGCATGAGCGACAAGGACAAGGACATCAAGCCCGGCGACCACGAGCTGCGTCCGGATATGGCGTATGAGACCATTCTGAGCGAACTGGTCAGCAAGCCTCTGGACAGTTCCCTGTCCGTCTCCGTCACATTCCCGGAGGGCATTCGTCTGGTGGATGCGGCAGACCTGCTGGAAGAGAACAACGTCTGCGACGCAGACGAGTTCCTGGACCACTTCAACCATGACAGCAAATTCGGCTATGCCTATGAAGACCACCTGCCCAGCTTCCAGGACGAAAAATTCTATCAGATGGAGGGCTATCTCTTCCCGGACACCTATACCTTCTACCAGGAAATGGACGTGGAACTGGTCTGCCAGAAGATTCTGGAGAACTTCAACGACAAGATCACCAAGGATATGTACGACCGCATGGATGCACTGAACGTCACCCTGGATCAGACCATCACCCTGGCATCCATGATACAGGCAGAGGCAGGCAACACCGAACAGATGGCGACTATCTCCTCGGTATTCTGGAACCGTCTGAACAACGCCACCGAATATCCCCTGCTCCAGTCCGACCCCACCACCAAGTATGTGGAAGAGGTCATCAAGCCCCACAGCGAATCCTACAACGAGGATCTGTACACCTCCTATGACACCTATCAGTGTACCGGTCTCCCGGCAGGTCCGATCTGCAATCCGGGCATTGAGGCGATCCAGGCGGCGCTGTATCCGGATAACACCAACTATTACTTCTTCTACTCCAACATCGACACCAAGGAGACCTATTTCGCCGAGACCATCCAGGAACACGAGGCAAATCAGAAGAAGGTACAGGGTCAGCAGGCAGCGGCAGAGGAATCTGCTGCCGCCGAGGAAAACAGCGAGGAGGACAGCGATGGCACAGAGGAATAAACCGGAACTGCTGGCGCCTGCCGGCGATCTGGAACGGCTCCGGGCGGCGCTGGACTACGGCGCTGATGCCGTCTATCTGGGACGGGAAAGCTTTAGTATGCGTGCCGCCGCCAGCAATTTCCACAGCGCCGAGCAGCTGCACGAGGCAGTTGCCCTGGCGCACCAGTACGGCAAAAAGGTATATCTCACCTGCAACACCCTGCCACGGAACGAGGAGATTCCCACGTTCCCCCGGTTTTTGCAGGAGGCACAGGATGCCGGCGCAGATGCGCTCATCCTGGCAGACCTGGGACTGCTGGCAATGGCACGAAAGCTTGCGCCGGATATGGAGATCCATATGTCCACACAAACGGGCATCGTCAACTACAGCACCTGCCGGGCGCTGTATGACATGGGCGTGAAACGTGCCGTGCTGGCACGGGAGCTGTCCCTGGAAGAGATTGCCGGCATTCGGGCGAAGATCCCGGCAGAAATGGAGCTGGAGGTCTTTGTCCACGGAGCAATGTGTATGTCCTTTTCCGGACGGTGTCTCCTGTCCGCCTATCTCACCGGACGGGACGCCAACCGGGGTGCGTGCGCACAGCCCTGCCGCTGGAACTATCAGCTGGTGGAATCCAAACGGCCGGGACAGTATTTCCCCATCGAGGAGACCGACGAAGGCACGTACATTTTCAACGCCAAGGACCTGTGCATGGTGGAGCATCTCCAGGAACTGCTGGACGCCGGCGTGGACAGTCTGAAGATCGAGGGACGGAACAAATCCGCCTATTACGTTGCCGTCGTGACCAACGCCTATCGTGCGGCGCTGGATGCCGCCATGGCTGGAAAGCCGGCGCCGGAATGGGCGCTGGATGAGGTGGTGCAGGTCAGCCACCGGGAATACTGCACCGGATTTTTCTACGGCAGAGAAAACGCCTGTCAGCGCTATGCAGACAGCAGTTATGTGCGCAATTGTGATGTCGTCGCCGTGGTGAACCGCTGGGAAAACGGCAGGCTCTATCTCACCCAGCGCAACCGGTTCTTCGCCGGCGACACCCTGGAGATCGTCTCGCCGGGACAGCCGCCGGTGACGGTGACGGCGCAGGGACTGCAAAACGAGGATGGCGAATCCATCGAGACCGCAAACCATGCGATGATGCAGTGTTCCATCTGCTGTGACCAGGCTTTTCCGGCACGCAGTGTGGTGCGGAAACCGGTGGAATAAGGAGGCTTTTTCATGCGGCGACCCAAAGCAATTCTTTTGGCGGCGGTGCTGACCGGCGTTTTGTCCAGCGGCTGCACCCGAATTCACAGTGCAGATGAACTGACGCAGGACACCAGACCGGAGACTACGCCGGTTTTTACAGACACGCCGGAACTGAACTTTTCCGCCGACGGCGTTGACCCGTATGCCAACGTGATACAGTACTATGCGGAGCAGTATCAGAAGGACAAGGAAAACGACGACACGCTCCTGCCGTTCACCTATGTGCTTTACGACATGGACAAGGACGGCACGCCGGAGCTGATCGTCCGGACGGGCTACAGCGAGGCAGACTATGCCCTCTACGTCTGGACAACGGACGCAGACAAGCAGCCGGTCCAGGTGGACGGTTCGGGAAACGGTGCGCACACCCAGATCTACGGCTCAGAAAACGAGATCGGCTTTTTCATCAACAGCTGTCACATGGACACGGAGTACATCGCACAGTACTATCTCACCGAGGGCAACGACTTGAAAGAAGTCCAGGTCTATTCCGGTGAGATGGCGAACGAGGCGCAGTCCGCCTACGGTTACTATGACCTCACCGCCGGAGACGGGTTCTTCCGGCTGGACGAGCAGAGCATTGAGGACTACCGCTATAAGGAAAGCCCCAAGGTAAAGGATGCGAAATCCGCCCAGTCGCTGGAGGAATACCAAAAGGAACTGGCACAGCTGAACGATGACAATGCGGTCGGCTAATCCTATAAAGTAAAAGCAACGCCCCGGCAAACGGAACTTTTCACCGTTTGCCGGGGCGTTTGTATTTATGATACGTTCCGCATCTTTTCCATGGTGATTGCCGTCACCACCCACCGCAGACAGGGCAGGAACATGACAACCTGCAGGAAGATGCGCCAGGGCTTTTTCCAGCCCAGACAGGGCGCACAGGCGATGAGATACCGGTTGCCGTAAACAATGCCCATGACGTAGGGAATCAACAGGGCAATCAAATACAGCAGCAGGGGCAGACACATCAAAAGTGTCACATAGCCCAGCATCACAGCACCGAAAATAATTGCCGGCAGGAAGATAATGCCGAACAGCAGTACCAACACCGCAAACATCCACCAGACACTGAGCAGATACACCAGCAAAACCACGCCGGAAACCAGCATCAGCAGGAAAAACGGCAGGGAGAACCAGAGAAAAGTCAGCTGCTGTTTTGCCGCCAGCTTTGGGGTACTGCCGGTTCGGGAAACGGGGACGCAGGTACAGATGCGCACCATGGTATAGCACCAGGTCATGGCGCACAGCAGCATCCCCACGCCAGGCACCCACTGCACCGGAGACGGCAGCGTGCAAAGAACACGAAAGACCGGATTCATAGCTGCGGCATCGTCCAGAAATGCCGCCGGAGAAAGCATTGCCAGCATCAGCGGCAGCAATGCGCCCGACAGAGAAAACAGATGCAGCAAGACCTGGGAACGGGTGCGTTCCGGATGCAGTTTTCCGGAAACATCGAGAATCACCAGCACCGCACAGGCAATGCCGCAGAGAATGGGCAGCATGAGGTTACTCCCGAATCTGTCCGCTGCCGGTGACCAGATATTTCACGGTAGTCAGCTCGTGCAGACCCATAGGACCTCTTGCGTGGAGTTTCTGGGTGGAAATGCCGATCTCTGCGCCGTAGCCGAATTCGCCGCCGTCGGTGAACCGGGTGGAGGCGTTCACATAGACCACAGCCGCATCCACAGTACGCTGGAACTTCTGGGCAACGTCCAGGTCACGGGTGATGATGCACTCGGAGTGTTTGGTGCTGTACTTGGCGATATGCGCCATTGCATCCTCCAGGCTGTCTGCCACCTTGACGGTGATCTTATAGTCGTTGAATTCCGTGTCGTACAGTTCTTCGGTCACCGGCTGAACCGCATCGCCCAGAATCTCCCGGGTCTTTTCGTCGCCGTAAATGGTCACATCGTGCGAACGGAACGCCGCCTGCACTCTGGGCAGAATCTCTGCGGCAACGTCCTTATGGACGATCAGTCCCTCGATGGCGTTGCAGACGGACGGGCGCTGGGTCTTGGCATTGTCAATGATGCGCACTGCCATTTCATAATCCGGCTCGCCGTGCAGGCAGCTGTCCACGTAGACGTGGCAGTTTCCGGCACCAGTCTCGATGACCGGCACGGTAGACTGGCGCAGCACCGCCTGAATCAGACCGGCGCCGCCACGGGGAATCAGCACATCCAGGTATCCGGTAAGGTGCATCATGTCTGCCGCTGTCTCACGGGAAGTATCCTCTACCAGCTGAATGATATCCCTGGGCAGTCCCACGGTCTCCACTGCATCCCGCATGATCTCCGCCAGTGCGGTGTTGGAATGGATCGCCTCTTTGCCGCCACGGAGAATGACAACATTTCCGGCTTTCAGACAAAGGGTCGCCGCATCCACGGTAACATTGGGACGGGACTCAAAGATAATGCCGATAACGCCCAGCGGCACACGGGTCTTGAGGATTTGCAGACCGTTGGGACGGACAGAGCCGCTGTCCACCGAACCGATAGGATCTTCCGCAGCGATCAGCTGACGTGCCGCATCTGCCATACCGGAAATACGGGCAGGTGTCAGCCGCAGGCGATCCTGGAGCGATGCGGTCATGTGATTCTGCACAGCCGCCTCCAGGTCTTTGGCATTGGCGGCGAGAATCTCCTCCTGCCGGGAAAGCAGGGCATCGGCAATGGCGGCAAGGGCGTTGTTTTTCACCTGGGGTGCGGCAGTGGCAATGGCGGATTCCACAGCCTTTGCCTTGACGCCAAGGGTTTCTGCATAGTTCATGGGAATGCTCCTTTCCGAATGATAAAAAGTAGAATTGACGATTAAAAGAAGATTTTTTTGATGCAGCAATTTTT
>OHTN01000899.1_pt1 | contig 9593 bp, 7 predicted proteins | sample 1578971 | NCBI WGS metagenome assembly OHTN01 (sample SAMEA3879509, study PRJEB24766) | human gut metagenome | biome: human-associated habitat; feature: feces | place: USA | collected 1985/1987 | reverse complement strand
ATGCGATTGATGAAAGCATGCCGCGTTTAAAGGCAATTGGAGATCAATTTACTTTGATTCATTCTCCTTTTGAAAATTTAAAGAGCGAATTAGCGAAGCGTGGTGTAAATTTTGTGGATGGTATATTTATGGATTTGGGTGTATCAAGCCCGCAATTCGATGATGCACAAAGGGGATTTAGCTATCGTTGGGATGCACGCTTAGATATGCGTATGGATCAATCACAAGAATTGGATGCCTATGTTGTAGTGAATACGTATGATAAAGAAGATTTGATTCGTATTTTAAAGCGTTATGGCGAAGAGCCATTTGCACAAAAAATAGCTGACAAGATTTGTAAGGCTAGAGAAACTGCACCAATCGAAACGACATTTGAATTGGTGGATGTGATTAAATCGGCGCTTCCAGCGGCTGTTTTAAGAAAGAAGGGGCATCCAGCGAAACAAACGTTTCAGGCAATTCGTATTGAAGTAAATCATGAATTAGAGCAGTTAGAAACCGTATTGCAGGATGGCTTAACGATGTTGAAGCCACATGGAATTATGGCGGTAATCACATTTCATTCTTTAGAGGATCGAATTGTGAAAGAGATTTTTAAAGAGGTGGCCGTTGCCAAAAAGGTAAATAAACGGTTGCCACAAGTGGGGACAGAAAATTTAGAATATCAGCTGGTGAATCGAAAACCGGTTTTAGCAAGTAGTGAAGAATTAGAGAATAATAATCGTGCACACAGTGCCAAATTAAGAGGGATAGAGAAGAAAGGATGATGCATATGCAAAGAAGTTTTAGATTAACAAGAGTACTTGTCTTAACTTTATTTGTGTTGTCTGCGGTCTTCTACTTCGTATCAAAAACATATGTAAATTCAATGAATATTTCACTTTCTGTAGAAGAGTCGCAATTGAGTGATGAAATTGCACAGAAAGAACAAACTGTTGAAGAGCTCCAGAATGAAGTCAATACATTACAGGAAAAGGGCAGACTGTTAGGTATGCTTGACAATCAGGTCTCTGATCATGAAAATAATATATATGTAATGAATGACTAGATGGAGTGGTGATGTATAATGTCAGTTCGCAAAAGTAATAGAGAACTGTTAAAAATGATTAGTCGAATGACATTAATTGGAACATTAGTAGTAGCTAATGTTCTTTTCACTATGGTGAGCCATAAGCATATATGGTCCCAAAAAAGTGCGTTGGATCCAAGAATTGCGTCAAGTATTGTGGAAAAAGCAGTTACAGCTAAGCGTGGAACAATCTATGATCGAAATCATACGGTGATAGCCCAACAAACACAGGCATATACAATCGTTGCCTATTTGGATAAGGGGGTTGTGGATGTCAATGGAAATCCAAATTATGTCAAGAATATTTCATCAACAGCTAAAAAACTAAAGAGTGTTTTGGGTGAGGATGTCAATGAGAAGGCGTTAGTCAAAATCATGAAGTCGGCTAAAAAGGCGGGTAAGTCGCAGACAGAACTTGGATCGGGAACGAAGCGTATTAAAAAGTCGTTGATGAAAGAAATTAAAAAATTAAAGATTCCTGGTATTGGTTTTATTGATGCGGTATCTCGTTATTATCCGGCTACGCCATATTCTTCAAATTTAATTGGGTTTGCGGCGTATGATGAAGATAAACAATCGATTGAGGGTAAGCTTGGTTTAGAGCTTTCTTTAAATGCGTTATTAAAGGGAAAAAACGGAAAAGAACAATATCAACAGACAGTGGATGGATCGAAGCTTCCGGGTACGACAAAAGTGATTGAACAAGCGAAGAATGGTAAGGATGTCGTTTTGACTTTAGATTCGGAATTGCAGTCAACCGTAGAAACGCAATTGCGCTCGACTATGGAAAATGAGAATGCCAAATCGGCATGGTGCATTGTGATGGAAGTGGATACGGGTAAAGTCTTGGCTTGGGCAAGTTATCCTACGTTTGATCAAAATGAACATAAGAAAATTCCAAGCTATCAAGATGCGATTAGTACTAGTACGTATGAGCCTGGATCTGTTATGAAACCATTTACGTATGCGACAGCCATCGATACCAATGTGTATCCATACAATAAGACGTATGTGTCATATCAATTCTGGTATGATTATGATGCAAGTACAGGTAAGATCACGCGTTTGCCTATTGGAACCAATTCACCATATCCATATATTGCGGATGCCTTGGATGAAAACTTTGGTACGATTTCGTTTGATCAAGGTTTAGCGTATTCGAGTAACGTAGCTATTTGTGAGTTATTGGCTAATTATATTAATTATTCGCAATACAGTAAGTATTTGGATGCGTTTGGATTCTTTCAAAAAGTAGATACGCCCTATGTGGATCAGTCTTTGGGTGTTAAAAATATTGGTCTTCCTACAGATTACTTGTCGACTGGATTTGGACAGGCAAGTTCAATTACGGTGTTGCAGTTGTGCCAAGCCTATACAGCTATTTTTAATGATGGTACAATGGTACGTCCGTATGTGATTGATTCGATTGTGGATAGTGATACGGGTAAAGTGGAGAAGAAGTATAAGAAAAAAGCTGTGGGTACACCGATTACTAGTACAACGGCTAAAGAAGTGCAGGAATTGATGTCGCATGTTACGGATGATGGGGCGAGTGGTGCGCGCTTTAAAGTGGATGGTGTGGATCTTTTGATGAAAACAGGAACAGGTCAAATCTATAATACGGATTTGGGTAAGTATGATTCGGATTATCATACTTCAAGTATTATGGCGGCAGCGCCAGCTAATGATCCAAAGATTATGGTGTATTACGGCTTGGTTTCGCCAAACATTACATCGTATTCGGCAGAACCCTTTAAAAAAATTGTGCGGGATACGTTGCAGACATGTGGTATTTCAACAACACCAACAAATGATACACAAGAATCGTATGAGGCTTGGGAAAGTTATGAAATGCCTAGTTTAGTGAATCATACGATTGATTATGCGCATGAGAAGATGAAAGATAAAAAGGTACATTTAGAAGTGATTGGGGATGGTTCAAGTGTGATTGAACAATATCCGGATGCATCGGTAACTATCAATTCGAATGATCGTGTCTTTGTGTTGACAAATGGAAATAAGATTACAATGCCAAATATGTCGGGTTGGACAAGGAAGGATTTAACGGTTTTCTGGCAGCTTACGGGCATTAGTATTAAGACGAGTGGCTATGGTAAGGTAACAAGTCAAAATGTAGAAGAGGGAACAACGATTTCTACGGACACAAAAATTGAGGTAAATTTAGAGTAAAAGAGCGAAAGCTCTTTTTCTGATATACAAAAAATGGTGAATTTGGTTTTCAAGTTGACAAATGTCATTTGGGTTGGGTAAAATTAATTATGAATGAAAGAGGAGAGAGTAAAATGAATGATTCACAAAAAATGAAGTGGTACACACTTGCGTTTATGTGTTTTTCAACTCTATGGGGTTTTGGAAACGTATTAAACGGATTTATGTACTTCAACGGAATTCAAGTTATCTTTTCTTGGATTTTGATGTTTGCGTTGTACTTCGTTCCTTATGCATTAATGGTAGGTGAACTTGGTTCTGCATTCAAAAATTCAGGTGGAGGTGTAAGTTCTTGGATTCACGAAACAACAGGTCCTAAAGCTGCATACTATGCAGGTTGGACGTATTGGGCATGTCACATTACGTACATTGCTTCTAAGGGTTCTGGTGGTTTGAAAGCATTAAGCTGGATGATTTTCCAAAACTCAGAAACTTATGCATCTTTTAACACAAAAGCTGTTCAGTTTGCGACTTTAGCTGTTTTATTACTATTTAGTTATGTCGCAAGTCGTGGTTTAAACCCTTTAAAGAAAATGGCTACAATTGCTGGGTCTAGTATGTTCGTTATGAGTATTCTTTATATCGTAATGATGTTTGCGGCTCCAGCTATCAATCCAAATGGTGGATATTTAGCTATGGATTTCAGCTTCAAAAACTTAATTCCAACATTTGACTGGAAATATTTCAGTTCATTATCAATCTTAGTATTTGCGGTTGGTGGATGTGAAAAGATTTCACCTTATGTAAATAAAGTTGAAGATCCTTCAAGAGGTTTCCCTAAGAGTATGATTTTTGCGGCTATCATGGTTATCATTTGTGCTATCTTTGGTACAATCGCAATGGGTATGATGTTTGATCCGGCTGTAATCGATGCTAACTTTGATTCATACAATGCGAATGGTTCTTATTGGGCATTCCAAAGATTAGGTGAATACTATGGTATGGGTAACGTATTGATGATTGTTTATGCAGCTTGTAACTGTATTGGACAATTCTCTACATTAGTAATTAGTATTGATGCGCCTTTGAGAATGTTATTAGATAACGAAGATGCTCGTCAATATATCCCAACTAAGTTATTGCACAAGAATGATGCAGGTGCATATTCAAATGGTATCATCATGGTTGATATTCTTGCCGGTGCAATCATCTTGGCTCAGGCTTTAGTTCCAAATGCAGATACAGTACTTCGTCAGTTGACTCAGTTAAACTCAGTAACAATGCCAATGCGTTACTTGTGGGTATTCTTTGCTTATGTGATGTTGCGTAAGAAAACAGATATTTTCCACCGTGACTATAAATTTGTGAACAACAACACAGTCGCAATCGTATTTGGTGCTTGGTGCTTTATATTAACGGCTGCTTGCTGCTTACTTGGTATGTATAAAGCAGGGGATATGTATACTACAGTCTTAAATATTATCACTCCAGTTGTATTAACAGCTTTAGGATTGATTTTACCAGCAATCAAGAAAAAAGAGGCAAAAAATTAATTTTGCCTTTTCTTCTTATTTGTGGATAATTATAGTCGAGGAGATGTTTAATCATGAATACAATCGAAATTTCAAATGAATTAATTCAATTTATTGAATCAAGTCCTAGTATGTTTCATTCCATCAAAACGATTCGTACATATTTAGATGAGGCTGGATTCACGTATCTTCCTGAGTCTAAAGCTTGGGATGTGAAAGCGGGTGGAAAATATTATACAATTCGTAACCACTCCAGTTTAATTGCGTTTAAGGTTGGTAATGATATGGATTCTTATCATTTCCAAATGTGTGCAAGTCACTCGGATTCACCGACATACAAAGTTAAAAATGTGCCTGAGCTTGCGGGTCCCAATGAATATTTGCGTTTAGACGTTGAAGCTTATGGTGGTATGATCGACAACACTTGGTTTGATCGTCCATTAACGGTTGCGGGTCGTGTACTTGTTCGTAATGGTTCTAAGATTGAATCAAAATTATTATATATCGACAAAGATATCTTAATAATTCCAAATGTGGCTATCCACTTCAACCGTGAGGTCAATAATGGTTATAAATATAATCGTCAGATTGATTTGTGCCCTATGTTTTCTTGTGGAGCCCTTAAGAAGGGTGCTTTTGACAAGATGGTTGCGGATGAATTGGGTGTTAAGGCTGAAGATATCTTAGGTAAAGACTTATTCTTAGTGAATCGTCAAAAAGGTTTAGTTTGGGGATTGGAAAATGAATTTGTTTCAAGTCCTAAATTGGATGACTTACAATGTGCATTCGTTTCATTAAAGGCATTTATTGAGGCTGAAAATGAAAAGAGTGTCAATGTATATTGTTGCTTCGATAATGAAGAAGTGGGTTCAAACACAAAACAGGGTGCGATGTCTACATTCTTGAAAGATGTATTACACCGTATCAATGCGGGTTTAGGAAAAACGGAGGATGAATATTATCAGGCTATCGCGAAGACTTTCTTAGTAAGTTGTGATAATGCGCATGCTCTACATCCAAATCATGCAGAAAAGACAGATGCCGTAAACTTTGTCACAATGAATGGTGGTATTGTCATTAAGGAAAGTGCAAACCAGAAATATACAACAGACGCATTTAGTCGTGCTTTATTTACAGGTGTATGTCAGAATGTGAATGTGCCAGTACAAAGCTTTGCGAATCGTAGTGATGTAGTGGGTGGTTCTACTTTGGGTAACTTATCCAATACGCAGGTAAGTGTTCATGCGGTAGACTTTGGTTTGGCTCAGCTTGCGATGCATTCTTGTTTTGAAACTGCAGGTGTTAAGGATACTGAATATGCGATTGTCGCATTGAAGGAATTCTATGAAACAAATGTGCAGATTGAAGAAGCTGAATCTGTATGTCTAGAGAAGTAATCATTCAAAGAATAGAAAAGTCGGATTTAATCGATGCGAAAAAGGAATTGATGATTGATCTAGTGAATTCAAAAAAAGAAGATAATTTTGATAAGAAAGTGGATCGTTTGTATCGTCAGTTTTCTAAGAGTTCTACGTTTAAAAAACATGCCGAAAAAATGGTGGTTCGTGATGATGAAAAGCTAAAGATTTGTAACATGATGCTTGTGATGAGTGTGACATTGACTTTGTTCTTTTTAAAGGCTGTCTTGTTTTCGAGTTATGTGGTTAATTTTAGTGTGGATGCGATTGTAGGTTGTCTAGCATTCGTATTCTCATTTATCAATGTTCGTACAAAGTATCGTACGTTAAGAAGATATAATCTAGTACGTGACTTTATCTATTTGGATGGTTTATCTTTACTTCTTTGTGTTTTGTTTAAAATGTTCTTTCCGGTGCAGGTGGATTTTTCATTGATTATTTTATTGGTGGATTATTATTTGTGTAAGAAAAGATTTAAGGAAAAGGCATTTGAAAAATTAGAAGGGTAGGCTTGTGCTGGCCCTTTTTTCATTGTTGAATTTAAAAAGAGAATCTTCTATTTTTGTTTCAAATATGGTATTATTGATTAGTAGTATGTAAAAGGAGACGTCGAATGAGTAAGAAAAGAGTTTATGCGGCTATCGAAATTGCTGATCAAGAGATTCGTCTTATCGTTTTAGAGATATTTGAAGCTCGTTACAACGTTTTAAGAACAGAAAGAGTTGCTTGTTCAGGTGTAGATAAAAATCAAAAGATTGTCGATGAAAGTGCTATTGTTACAGCCATTCGTCAAGCTATAACGAATGCACAGGCAGCTTTAGGATATCGAATTGAGCGTGTCTTATTGGCTGTTCCTAGTGTAAATGTAATGCGTAGCTCACAAAAGGTGCGTGTTCAGATTGAAGATGGTACAAAAAATATTCGTTTGTTCCATATTCAGCAAGGATTTAAAAACGCCATTCAAAAACGATTGAATGAAGATGTAGAATTTGTCAATGCGAATAAGGTGACTTATGAAGTCAATGGACAAGTGAGTCAAAAGCTTCCATTAAATCAGGAATGTGAAGATTTCATGATGGATGTAGATTTATTATATGCGGATAAGGAAACGATTTATTCATATGCTCGTTGTGTTGAGCAGGCAAATCTTGAAATCTTAGATCTATGTTTAGATTCATTTGCGATTGGTCAAGAAACTGCGGCTTTGGCACAGAGCACAGAAAGAGTTACAATCCAAATTGATTTGGAACAGAATCACTCTACTTTAGCTTTATTTAGTACAGGTCGTTTAATGACTTGTACAACTTTGGATTATGGATATTTATGGTTCATTGAGGATATCCAAAGAAAATATAAGTTAAGTGATGATGTATGTTACAGATTGTTGCAGAATATTTTCTCGGGTCAAGAAGATGAAAACAGTGATGTGATTGTTTATATTGAACAAAGAGAAGATATGCGTGTTGAGATTACGGCCAATGAATTAGCTAAGGCTTGTCTACCTCGTATTCGTCAATGGATTGCGGCTGTCAATGATGCATGTTTACCAATTGTTCGCCAAGGAAAATCAAGATATGTGATCACAGGACAAGGAAGTAACATTCCTGTATTGAAGGATCTAGATAAATCGTTCAATGCGAGCGCAATGATCTATCAAGAACAAGCCATTGGTGCAAGAGATGGTGCATTTGTGTGTGGCTTAGGTATGGCCTATGCTTGGCAAGACATCAACCGTATTCACCATGATGACAGAATTAGTGCAAACAATAATGAATTAGAAGCGAGCATTGATTCTATTAATCAAAAGGCGCATACTGGTGAAGGTGGATTTACGAAGAAGTTAAAGAATGCTATTTTAGCAGATGAAGAATAAAAAAGAGAGGAAAATATTATATGACTGAATTTAATCAAGTAGCAAATATTAAAGTATTTGGTGTTGGTGGTGGTGGATCCAACGCTGTTAACCGCATGGTTGCTGATGGTGTTAAAGGTGTTGATTTCTATATCTGCAACACAGATGTACAAGTAATGAAAAATTCTCCTTGCGATAATAAAATCGTTTTAGGAAAAGAAACTACAAAAGGTCTAGGTGCTGGTGGTAATCCAGAATATGGACGTAAAGCTGCTGAAGAAAGTGAAGGAGAAATCCGCGAATCTGTAAAAGAAAGCGACATGGTATTTATCACTGCTGGTATGGGTGGTGGAACAGGTACTGGTGCTGCTCCATTAATCGCAAAGATTTCTAAAGAAGAAGGGGCTTTAACAGTTGCAGTTGTGACTCGTCCATTCACTTTTGAAGGTCGTCGTCGTGCAAACAATGCCAAAGATGGTATTGAAGAATTGAAAAAATATGTTGATTCATTGATCATTGTTTCAAATGACAACTTATTAGATGTGATTGGTCGTAAACCAATCGAAGAAGCATTCCAAGCTGCAGATAACGTATTACGTCAAGGTGTTCAAACAATCTCTGATTTGATTGCGGTTCCTGCATTGGTTAACTTAGACTTTGCGGATGTTCGTAGCGTTATGCAAAACCAAGGACGTGCATTGATCGGTATTGGTATGGCAGAAGGAGAAGACAAAGCTATCTCTGCTGCTGAAAAAGCTATCCAATCACCATTATTGGAAGCACAAATCTCTGGTGCTAAATCAGCTATCGTAAACATCACTGGTGGTGACAAAGTTAGCTTATTTGATGCACAAAACGCTGTAGCTGTAATTCAAGATGCAGCTGGTGGAGATGTTGACTGCATTTTCGGTATCGCAATCAATGAACAATTAGGTGATGCGATCATCGTTACAGTTATCGCTACTGGATTTGAAGAACCAAAAGAAAAACAACGTAAAAGACGTAGTGAACCAGTCATTAAACAAGTTGCGAATGATACATTGTTCACAGAACCAAAAATCCAAGCGCCTGTTAACCCAGGTGTTGTAACTAGTGTTGAAAATAACACAAGTGATGATGAACAAATTCCTAACTTCTTCTTCAATCGTTAATAGACACATATAGAGAGCTTAGTAAAGGCTCTCTTTTATTATGTCTAATTAAGCCAAACAACTTAATTCGGTGATAATTAAGTCATATAGCTTAATTGATCATTCATTACCGACAAAATAATGACGGTAATACAATCAAAATGTCGGTAATGAATTTGAAAATGTCGGTAATATGTCGGTAATCTAAGAAAAAAGTATAAAAAAAACAGAGAATTGCTTCTCTGTAATAGGCATGGCTGGGGTACTTGGATTCGAACCAAGGAAATGTCAGATTCAGAGTCTGATGCCTTACCGCTTGGCTATACCCCAATGTGCCTATTCATAATACACTATTGGTTATTTTTTTACAAGTGTTTTTTCATGTAAAGCACTTGTTTTTTTGCGTTTTAGATCAGATAGGTT
>OHTN01000892.1_pt1 | contig 9697 bp, 6 predicted proteins | sample 1578971 | NCBI WGS metagenome assembly OHTN01 (sample SAMEA3879509, study PRJEB24766) | human gut metagenome | biome: human-associated habitat; feature: feces | place: USA | collected 1985/1987 | reverse complement strand
GATGAACAGCTGAACTGGATCATGCAGGAGAACGGCGCAGACATCAACCGGGAGAAGTCTGCAGCCACCGCCCTGCAGACCCAGCTTGACAACGCAAACGCCCAGCTCAAGACCGCGCAGGACGCGCTCGAAGCCGCGACGACTGCAGACGCCACCGCACAGGCGAACCTGCAGGCTGCGCAGACTACCGTCACCGCCGCGCAGGAGAAGGCCAACGCCGCCAACGCTGCTGTGGCATCTGCCCAGTCTGCATACGATGCGGCAAACAAGGAGTACAAGGACGCGGCCAGTAAGCGTGACGCCGCGAAGACGGCATACGAGCAGGCCCAGCAGACCGAGGCCGACTCGTCGAGGTCCGCCAGCAGAAGCGCAGCGAGTGGGAGGCGGCCTGCGCCGCTTCGAAGGCCGCGGAAAAGGCTTATGACGCTGCTAATGTCCAGGTTGAGGCTCTTGAGCAGCAGATTGCAGACCTAAAGTCCAACATGACCGTTGACCAGGAAGTCATCAGTCAGGGTATGCTCGGCTTCATGAACTACATCATCGGCGGCAGCCAATTCACAGCCACGCAGAAACAGAACGCCCAGGATGCCGTATCGATGCTGACCGGTGCCGATGACAAGGCCGAATGGTATGACAAGTACGTCGATCATGACATGTCCCGCGACACCAATCCGCTTTCCTTGGAGCAGATGCGCAACGCCCTGACCTACCTCGATACCCAGAACAACCTCCGCAAGGCGAACGGTCAGTCGGCGCTCAGCGTCAGCCTCCGCATGACTGTGGCAGCCGCCCTCAATACATCGTATTCATCGAACATCTGGGGACACTCTGGCTGCTACTATGATAACGGTGAAAATCTTGCCGGCGGCGGCGGCGCATATACCGGAGGCGAGACCGAGGACACCCTCGGTTGGCCCTATACCGGTCTCTACACTCAGGAGAAAGAGGCATTTGATAAGTATGTCGCGCAGTATGGCGACAAACTCGGCAACTACCGATATGAGGCCTATTATATCTCCCAGAACTACAACAGCATCTATCAAGAGTGTGGGCATTATCTCAACATTATCGATGCCTCTACGAGAGCCATCGGCATCGCGACCGGTAGCGGTAAGAACACCGATTCCGAGGTAACCATCTTCGATTACAGCGATGATGACACGCAGGCCGATTTCACTGTCTCCGAGTTCAAGAAGCTCCTCAACGACTACATCGATTCCGCCTACAACGCAGGCGGCACGCAGGAGCAGAAAGAGCAGCTGAAGCAGCTACAGAATAAGCTGGCGGAGGCGCAGAAGAACTTCGGTACTACCAAGGAAGCTTACTTTGCAGCGGTAAATAAGCAGGATGCGGCGCATGACGCTTATACCGCGGCCGACACGAACGTGAACGCCGCCAAGGGCGAGTACGAGAAGGCTAAGTCCGGCACCGCCGCCGCGAAGACGGTATACGACGCTGCGAAGGACGCGCTCGGCGGAATCGACATCGAGTCCCTCAAGCAGAACCTCGATGCTGCCAAGGGCGAGGCTGCCACTGCCCAGGCAGCTCTCGATAAGGCAAACGCCACGCTTGCTGACAGCAAGACGAAGGCAGCCGAGGCCGCTGCTCACAAGGCGAAGGCTCGCAGCGCCCGCGATGCTGCCAAGGTAAAGTCCGACCAGGCCAGCGAGGCGTATGACAACGCCACGGCTTCGGTCAAGGACCTTACCGCCAAGCGCGATGCCGCCAAGACGGACCTTGCGAACAAGCAGGGCACGCTTGACGATGCCAAGAAGGCCGACGACACTGCCCAGGCTGGCGTTGACAAGGCTCAGGCCGCAGATACGCACGCTGCGACCACTCTTTCGGACGCCAAGCAGGCAGTTGCCGCCAAGACGCAGGCCCTGTCCGACGCACGGGCGAAGGTCAAGGCTGCCGAGGGCGAGCTGGCCGGTGCAAACAAGGCCTTCGAGCGCTTCGCCGGCGCTCAGAAGGCGGTCGACGACGCCAAGACCGCCTATGACGCTGCCGTGGCCAGTGTCGCCGATGCCCAGAAGCAGCTCGAGGCCGCCAACGAAGCCGTCGTCGATGCGAACCTCGATATCGTCAAGGCCAAGGCAGAGCTTGCCAGCGATGAGGCACTCAAGGCCGATCTTGAGGCTGTCGACCACAAGGCATCCCTTGCCGCGGGCACGACGGGCAACGAGAAGCTGGTCAAGCTGAACGCTGCCTACGCTCGCTATAAGGCTGCCGTCGATGCCGCCGCTGGTCTCAAGGCTGCTCTGAGCGATGCCGATGCCAAGCTGTCCGATGCCAACGACGCCTATGCCGCCGCGCTGGCTGAGCTTGGCGATGCCAAGGATGCCCTGGCTGCCGCGCAGGCCGAGTACGACAAGTATCATCCCAAGGCTGAGCCGCAGGCCAAGCCTCAGGTTGCACAGGCTGCTGCAAAGGCTCCTGTCGCCAAGAAGAAGGCCACGTCGGCCGCGCTCGCCCAGACTGGCGATGACTCCGCTCTTGCGGGCGAGGTGTTCGTCATCGGCGGTATCACCCTCGTGGCCGCTGGTGTGACGCTGAGCGATCGTCGTCGCAAGCAGATGTAGCGTTTCGAGCGTAGATTCTGCAACGAACTTCGGTTCATAGCAGGAACGCTTCGATAGCTTAACCGATAAGGCCGGCGCGCTGTTAAACGCAGCGCGCCGGCATTTCTTTGTTTCGATATCAAAAAGCCCGGTCAGCAGCCGTGAAAGCTACCGGCCGGGCAAGCCGTAGGCAATATGGTTGCTGTCGAGCAGCTGCTCAGCTTAGCCCAGCAGGCTTAAGCCAACAGAGACAAACGCCAGGATAACGCCGACAATAGACTCGCCACCGAGCAGGCCGCTGGCGACAACCAGGCCCTGCTCCTGGAAGGCGGCGTCCTTGGCGGCCTTTTCCTCGTCCGAAAGACCGGCCTCGGCGTCGCGGTGAGCGGCCAACTTGTCGTAGGCGAGCTTAACGCAGGAGCCCAGGAAAGCCGTGAGCGACATGTAGAACGGCAGGTACACGCCCAGGCCGATCATCATGGCCGGAATGCCGAGCCAGTACATGACGATGCCGGCGATAAAGCCGCCCGCAAACCACGGCACGCTCGGGATGCCCGAGACCATGGTGGCGACGACGCTTGCCTGCGCGGCCACAAAGCTCTTGTCGGGTCCAAAGGCGTCCGGACCATAGGCGGTTACGAGCGCGACCATGACGGCGGCAGCGACCAGGGCGCCCACGATGCCGCCGATGGCCTGGCCGACCCACTGTGCACGCGGGTTGGTGCCCAGCACGGCGCCGGCCTTAAAGTCGTTCATGACGTCGCCCGCAAGGCCGCACGCTACGGCCACGATGCCGGCGATAAAGAACAGTTTAACCTGCGCGAGCTGCGCGAAGGCAGCCACGATGAGCATAACGATGAGGCCAAAGATCTCCATGGGGTCGATGCCCGTCTGGCCGCAGCTCTGTGCGCTCATGATGGTGGTGACAAAGGTGAACAGCGTCACGATGACGGCCGGGACGGGACCAAGGTCGAGCGCGATGGCGACGATCACGGCGATGGCGGCAGCGCCCAGGCCGATGATGCCGGCGTCGAGTTTAAGGGAGCCCGAGATGAGCGACTGCTCGTCGGTGTCGGTGGAGCTGTCGGCGGCAAGACCGCGGACGATACCGGCGACCTGCGGCAGGATGTCCTTGAGGACGACGGCGACGCCAAAGCCCATCATGAGGCCCATGCCCAGGGACTTGACGATGCCCTGCGCAGTCATAACGTCGAACAGACCGGCAGCGGTGCCGCCCACGATGATGCCAAAGTTGCCCAACAGGGCGCCGGCAAACCAGAAAGCGACCGGGGCGAAGCCCACGAGGAAGCCGATGGACAGCAGCATGGGCGAGTTGTAGATGGCAAAGGTCACGCCGGGGATGTTGAGCGTGCACAGCATGCTGGGCACCACGCCCAGGGCGTCGCGCAGCACGCTGTAGATGCCTGCGATGGCCATGGAGCCAAAGAGCTGCTTACCGGTCTTGCCGCCGGCCTCGGTGGCGCGTAGGGTCTGAGCTGCGGCGTTGCCGGTGGGGAACTCCAGCGCGGCGTCCACGATAAAGTGACGGTGGATGAGCGCGGTGGCCAGCAGGCCCAGGATGGTGCCGGCGAGCGCCACGATAAACATGTCGAGCCAGCTGATCTGGTCGGCATAGCCCAGCATCCAGGCGCCCGGGATGGTAAACGCCAGGCCGCCGGCGACCATGGCGCCCGCGGACATGATGGTGTGGGTGACGTTGGCCTCGTTGAGGCTGGCGTTGCCCATGAGCTTCAGGAAGAACAGCGAGATGACGGCAGCGAAAATGATTGGCCAGGGGAGGGCGCCCATCTTGAGGGCCGTGTAGGCCGAGCTTGCCGTGATGATCACGCAGCCAAGGACGCCGATGACGACACCGCGCAGCGTGAGTTGCCCGCGCATCGAGGCGCGGTTCGAGGGATTGCTCATATTGAACTCCTTTGCGTATATCCGCTTCCCCCGGGAGCGCCGCTACGGATGCGGCGCGGGAAGTCGGGTTACCAAAGGCCGTCGCGTGAGCTCGCAAACGACCGCGCATCAGTATAGCCGCAACCTAGTCATTTTGGGATGACTGGTTTAGGTAGGCGATATACTGCTGGGCAGACGAAAGGAGCGCCGACGATGCTTAATGGGTGCGCATATATATTGACGGTCGACGTGGGTAACACGTTCATTCGCTTTGGCCTGTTTGCAGAGGATTCGGCCGCGGCGCAGGAATGCCCGCTTGCGACGTGCGAGATCACGACGCCATCGAGCATTACGGCCGACGAAGCGCGTATGCGTCTCGCTCAAGTCATGGCCGCGCTGGCGGCTGATGCGGGCATGCCCGGCGCGCTCGTGCCCACGGCGGCCGTGCTGAGCTGCGTGGTGCCGGCGCTCGAGCGGCGCTTTCCCGTACCTGCACGGGGCGCGTGCTCACCGTGGGGCCGGGCCTCAAGACCGGCATGCCCGTGCACTACGACGACCCGGCCGAGATCGGCCCCGACCGCATCGCCGATGCCGTGGCGGCCCGTGCCGTCTACGGCTCTCCGTGCATCGTGATCGACCTGGGCACGACGACCAATATCGAGGTCATCGACGCGTGCGGTACCTTTGTGGGCGGCGTCATCGCGCCGGGTCTGGCGCTCGGCGCCCGCTCGCTCTCGGCCGCTGCGGCGCGTCTGCCGCAGGTCGAGCCTTCGGCGCCCACGCATGTGATCGGCCGCAACACGCGCGAGGCCATGCGCTCGGGCGTGGTCTTGGGCGAGGTAGCCCGCATCGACGGCATGCTCGACATGGTGCTCGCCGAGATGCGCGCGACCAAGGCCGCGGGGGAAGGCAACGTGCCCATCGTCATTACCGGCGACGATGCCGAGGCACTCGCGTCGCTGGTCGGTCACAGTCTGACGGTCGACGACGCGCTGACGTTGCGGGGACTGGCCGAGCTCTACCGCATCAACCAAAAGCCCCGCCGCGTGTAAAAGTGAGGGCGCCGGTGGGACAAACGCCTCCACCTTTCACCTGCTACAATGGGTCAAACTATTGCGATTACGGAGGTGTCTGTCATGTCGGACGATCTTCATCAAACTTCGTCAGGCAAGCGCCTGGACGTCATTAGCTGGGACGAGTTCTTTATGAGCGTGGCCATCGCCGCGCAGCGCCGCAGCAAGGACCCCAACACGCAGGTGGGTGCGTGCATCGCCAACACCAACCACCGCATCCTTTCGGTGGGCTACAACGGTACACCCTCGGCGCTCAACGACGACTTTTTCCCGTGGGGTACGAGCGACGACCCGCTGCAGGACAAGCACAACTACGTGGTCCATGCCGAGGCCAACGCCGTGCTCAACTACCGTGGCTCGCTCAAGGACCTCGAGGGTTCCACGGTCTACGTCACGCTGTTCCCGTGCCACGACTGCGCCAAGATTTTGGCTCAGGTGGGCGTGGGCGAGGTCGTCTACCTGGACAACAAGTACGCCGACACCGATGACGGACGCATCAGCCGCCGCATCCTCGACTCCTGTGGCATCAGCTACCGCCAGGTTATCGTCGATGTTCACATCGGCACCGAGGGGCGGGCTCAGCAGTAGCGCGTGGCAACGCCAGCTGGCAACAAAAGGCAGCCAAAAGAGCCCCGTCCCAAATTGACTACTCGTGAAAGTCGCGTCTGCGCGCATGGACGGCTCGTGAGCGGGTACACGGCTGTAGTAACATAGCTCTGTCCGCGGGCGCGCCCGCGTTATTGTGAGAAAGGAGCCCCTGTGGCTGTTAACGAAGAGCTGCTTAAGAAGGTTCTTGAAGAGATTCGCCCCAACCTACAGGCCGACGGCGGCGACATGGAGTATGTGGGCGTTGACGACGAGGGCGTCGTCAAACTGGAGCTGCAGGGCGCTTGCGCCGGCTGCCCCATGAGCTCGCTGACCCTGTCCATGGGTATTGAGCGCATCCTGAAGGAGCATGTGCCCGGCGTTACCCGTGTCGAGCAGGTCAATGCCTCCGGCGAGACCGACGACCTGTACGACGAGTACGCGCCGTTCTAAGATGCGAAAGCTGCGGACGGCATACTCCGCATAGACGTTACGCCCAAATATGCGGCTGCGAGCGCAAGGCCCGCGGCCGCATTTGTATGTAGGGAGTAGGAGGGTCGACATGCTCAACGACTTCTACCATATGCTTGATCCCGTCGCGATCTCGGCGGGCCCCATCACCATCTACTGGTACGGCCTGGCCTACGTGGTCGGCGCCCTGCTCACGGCGGTCGTCATGTACCGCACGCAGCGTCGCTGGGGTTTTGACATTACGGTCGACGACCTGACGAGTGTCGTGGTCGGCGTGGTCTTTGGCCTTATCATTGGCGCCCGCCTGTTCTACGTCATCTTTTACGGCGACGGCTACTACTGGGCGCATCCGCTCGAGATCTTTGCCACCAACGAGGGCGGCATGAGCTTCCATGGCGGTTTGGTGGGCGGCGTTATCGGCGGCGTGCTCGTGTGCCGCATGTACAAGCTCGACGCATGGACTTTGGCAGACCTTGCCGTCATAGGCGCGCCGCTGGCCTTGTGCCTGGGCCGTTGTGCCAACTTTGTCAACGGTGAGCTGTGGGGCAAGCCGACCGATCTGCCCTGGGGCGTGGTCTTCGGTGGCACCGCGGGCGATATGCCGCGTCACCCCTCCCAGCTCTACGAGGCATTTCTTGAGGGCATCGTGCTCTTTTGCATTCTGCAGGTGCTCAGCCGCAAAAAGCCGCTACTGCCCCAAGGCACGTTTATGGGCGTGTTTGTGATGGGTTACGGCATCGTCCGCTTCCTCATTGAGTTTGTGCGCGTGCCCGATGCGCAGCTGGGCTATCTACTGGGTGGCGTTATCACCATGGGCCAGTTGCTGAGCCTGCCGCTCGTAATCGCGGGCCTGGCGCTCATCATCTTTGCTCGTCGCCGCAACCAGCCCCAGCGCGTCTACCTGGACGCCTAACCACCAAAACCACCACAAAGGGGACAGGAACCTTTGTGGTGGTTCGCTGGGCGACGATGACAGAACCGTAACGTTTCCCCAGATAAAACCTGCCAAAATAAACCTGTCCCTTTTTGGCAGGTTTCTAGAAAGGCTTTCGGACTGTGAAGGATCCCGACCTCTCCACAACGGCTGCGCGCGACGCTGCCCGCATCGTCTGGTTTAAGCGCTACCCCGCCAAGCAGACGCTCATCGCATTTTTGCTTGCGCTGTTGGCGACCACGGCGTTTTCCATCGATCCCGCCCCGGTGTCGAGCAACGCAGTCTTGGCGATTGACCCCAAAGCCTCGGGCATGCTGTACGTGTGCTACGAGGTGCTCCTCTCGTTTGCCGGCCATACCGACGCGGTCATGCTGCTTGCGCTTGCCTGCCTGCTCACGCTGCCGTTTCGCTACGTGTTCTTTGGCCGCGGCGACGCTTGGCGTCCCTCGGTGATCCTTCCGTCGCTGTTCTTTGCCGTCTGCATGGTGTTTGGCCGCAGCTACGACCTCACCGATTCGGCCGAGATCGTGCTCGGCGACAAGGCCCGCATCATCTGCGCCTGGATAGGCGGTGCGGGCTGGATGCTCTTGGCGGTCGTTGCCTTCTACCTTGCCTTTGAGTGTCTAGATTGGCTGAGCTCTCGGCGCATTCCGTTTTCCGAAGCGCACTTTGGCCGCGTATGGCGTGTGGCTCACGCCGTGCTCTCGGTTCATCCCTTTGCCGGGCCCTTCCTGGTGCTTATGATCGCTTGGGCGCCCACGCTCATCGCTTCGCTGCCCGGCCTTTTTATGGGAGATACGGGTGCGCAGATTCGCCAGTGGTTCAACTACCCCAACGGCACGAGTGACTACCTGCGCCTGCTCAATCCCAATGTGTTGCTCAACGGACATCACCCCGTGGTGCACACGGCTATCATCGGTTCGTGCGTCCAGCTGGGGCTTTCACTGTTCAATAGCGCCAACGCAGGTCTTGCCATCTACACCTGCGCTCAGTTCGTCATTACGGCCGCCTGCATGGCCTATTCCATCTCGTCGCTGCGCAAGCTGGGCGTGAGCCTGCCGGTCCGCGGCGTGACCTTGCTGTTCTTTGTGTTTATGCCCATGTTCTCCAACTACGCGGCCCTGCTTACCAAAGATGTGCTGTTTGCCGACGCGTTTTTGATGCTGTTGGTGCAGACCGTGAAGCTCGTGGCCTGCGGCCTGCCCCGTCGCGATGCCAATGCCGAGCGTGCGGGCGAACAGAGGCCCGTGCTCTTTGCGCGCCATGACTGGTTGCTGTTCGCTCTGGGCGCCATGGGTTCCACGTTTCTGCGCAACGGCGGCCTGGTGTTTCCCCTGGCGGCATGCGTAATCGCGGCGGCGTTTTGCGCATGGGACGCGCATGTGGCTCGTCGTGCAGCCAGGCAGACTGGTGCTGCGCCTTCGGGCGCCATCCCGCGTTTCCACTGGGTGGGAGTTCTTGCGGTGCTTGCGCTCTGCCTTGCCTCCAATATGTACTTCACCAAGGTCTTTATGCCGGCGCACGACATCACGCCTGGTTCCAAGCGTGAAATCCTCTCGATTCCGTTCCAACAGACGGCTCGTTTCGTCCAAAAACACGACGGCCTCAACTCGGGCGTCAACCCCACGGTTAAGGAGGACGGCACCATCGTGGAGGCTCCTTGCGACGGCTTGGTGACCGACGAAGAGCGTGCCGTGATCGACCGCGGGCCGCCGTTACAACCCGGATAAGTCGGACGCCGTCAAAAATTGCTTTAACGAGTACGCCTCGCAGGAGGACATCAAGGCCTATTTTGAGGTGTGGGCTCAGATGTTCAAAAAGGATCCCGAGTGCTATATCTCGGCGCTCATCAATAACTACTACGGCTACTTTTATCCGAGTGCCCGCGATGCGTGGGTCTACAGCACGGCGCGCAGTGCCGAGATCATGGCGAAGCCCGATAACCTCAAGTACTTTGACTTCCATCCGGTCGATAGCAAGGTTGTGCGCTGGTGCGACCACCTGATCAACCTGTATCGCGTGGCGGTGCAGCGCATCCCGTTTATCTCGCTCGCCATGAGCTCGGCCACCTATGTGTGGATCATGATCGCCGTGGTGGTCTATCTGCTACGTCGTCATTCGTGGCGCGGGCTGGTCATTTGGGTGCCGCTGCTGGGCGTGCTCGCCGT
>OHTN01000870.1_pt1 | contig 9926 bp, 7 predicted proteins | sample 1578971 | NCBI WGS metagenome assembly OHTN01 (sample SAMEA3879509, study PRJEB24766) | human gut metagenome | biome: human-associated habitat; feature: feces | place: USA | collected 1985/1987 | reverse complement strand
TAAAGAATGGCTCAAGCAAAAGAAAATAACCCCGCTCCCCGCGCAAAAGCCCCGGCAGCGCCCAAGGCAGCCGCCGCAAACGGCACTGCTCCCGCAGGGGAAAAGCGCACCCGTCCCACCACCCGCCGCCCCTACTACAACCGCCGCCCGCGCCGTGCGCAGCAGCCCAAGGAGGCAGCGACCCCCATCCATATCTACCCGCTGGGCGGTCTGGGCGAGGTCGGCAAGAACATGACCGTCTACGAGTGCAACGGCGATATGATCATTGTGGACTGCGGTCTGGTGTTCCCGGACAGCGAGATGTTCGGCGTGGATATGGTCATCCCGGACTTCACCTTTGTGGTGCAGAACAAGGATAAGATCAAGGGTCTGCTCATCACCCACGGCCACGAGGACCACATTGGCAGCATTCCCTATCTGCTGCAAAAGTTCAGCCTGCCGGTGTACGGCACCCGCCTGACCTGCGGCCTGATCAAAAACAAGCTGGAGGAGTTCGGCCTTGCCGGTAAGACCAAGTTTGTGGAGATCGTGCCCCGGCAGAAGATCAAGCTGGGCTGTTTTACCGTGGAGCCCATCCATGTGAACCACTCTATCCCGGATGCCGTGGCCTTTGCCATCGACAGCCCCGCCGGTACCATCATCCAGACCGGCGACTTTAAGATCGATTACACCCCGCTGGCCTGCGGCGTGACCGACCTGTCCACCCTGTCCGAGTACGGGCAGCGCGGTGTGCTGGCCTTGCTGAGCGACTCCACCAACGCGGAGCGCCCGGGCTTTACCGCCACCGAGCAGAAGGTGGCTGCCGGTGTGCGCAGCCTGTTTGCCCGCGCCCGCAATAAGCGCATCATCATTGCGACCTTTGCGTCCAACATCTACCGCGTGCAGCAGATCATTGATCTGGCTGTGGAGGATGGCCGCAAGGTGGCCTTCAGCGGCCGCAGCATGGTCAACAACACCGCCATGGCGCAGGAGCTGGGCTATATGCACATCCCGGAGGGGACTCTGATCAGCGTGGACGAGCTGAACCAGTACCCGCCGGAGCAGGTGGTGCTGGTGACCACCGGCAGTCAGGGCGAGCCCCTGAGCGCGCTGAGCCGTATGGCCTCCTGCAGCCACCGTCAGGTGCGTGTGGGCCCCGGCGACTTCATCATCATCTCCGCCAACCCCATCCCCGGCAACGAAAAGAGCGTGACCAAGATCGTCAACGGTCTGCTGCTGCTGGGCGCAGAGGTCATCTACGAGAGCATGTACGATGTGCACGTTTCCGGCCACGCCTGTCAGGAAGAGCAGAAGCTGATGCTCACCCTGACCAAACCCAAGTACTTCCTGCCCGTGCACGGCGAGTATAAGCAGCTGAAAAAGCACGCCCTCACCGCTGCAAGTCTGGGCATCCCCACCAGCAACATCCTCATTGCGGAAAACGGCTCCAACGTTATCCTCTCGCAGGACGAGATGAAGCTGGGCGAGCCGGTGACCGCCGGTGCCGTCATGGTGGACGGCCTTGGTGTGGGCGATGTGGGCAACGTGGTGCTGCGGGACCGCAAGCACCTCTCCGAGGACGGCCTTGTTATCATCGTGGCTACCGTGGACAGCAAGACCGGCAAGGTGCTGGCCGGGCCGGATCTGGTAAGCCGGGGCTTCGTGTATGTGCGCGAGAACGAGAGCCTGATGGACGGTGCCCAGAGCATTGTGGAAAATGCACTGGAGCGCTGTGTGGACGAGCACGTCCGAGACTGGAACAGCGTAAAGACCCGTGTGCGTGAGGCACTGAGCAGCTATATCTACCGGCGCACCAAGCGCAGCCCGATGATCCTGCCCATCCTGATGGAGGTCTGATCCGGGCGCACCGCAAGGCGGTGCAGCGTCTGAGGAGGCAAAAAACCAATGAAACGTAAACCGAGATGGACACTGGAAATGCTCACGGCCAGTCTGGCGGTGCTGTGCGGCCTTTTGCTGCTGGTGCTGCTGGTGCAGCGCCCCACGGCATGGCTGCTGCTGGCCGTGCTGGTGGTGCTGTGGGGCATAGGGGCAACCTTGTTCCGCTGCAAGCTGCGCCGCTGGGTGGTGCGCTGGACAAGCGGCACCACGTTTGAAAAATCCAAGGTGCAGTTCAGTCTGGAGCCCCTTTCCCAGCCGGCGGCGCTGCTCTCCGGCGAGACGGTGCTGTGGTACAACAGCCAGTTCCGCACCCGCCTGCTGGGCGGGCAGGATGTGCTGGCCAGCCGGGTGCAGAAGCTGCTGCCCGGGCTGGATCTGCAGCTGTGCCGCAAGCGCGAGGGACAGCTGCTGACCCTTGCCGACGGCTACTGGAGCGTGCACAGCTCCACCGTGCCCGGCGAAGCCGAAAGCGTGACCCTGCTGGTGCTGAACGAGGAGACCGAGCTGCGCCGCATCGAGGCAGAGTATAAGGCCAGCCGTCCGGGGTATCTTGCCTTCCAACTGGACGGCTACGATGATGTGTTCGGGGATCTGATGGACAGCGAGCGCGCGCGCCTGCTGGAGGGCGTCAACCGGGTGCTGGAAGATATGATAGGCCGCGGCACGGGCTTTCTGCGCCGCGTGGCCAGCGGCCGCTACATCGCTGTGGTGGAAGAGCGCCAGCTGGAGCAGTTCGCCAACCGCGGCTACGACGTGCTGGATAAGATCCGCGCACTGGACCCCAGTGTGAGCCTTTCAATGTCCATTGGTATCGGACGCGGCGCGCGCACCCTGCGGGAAGCGCAGGATATGGCCGAGCACGCGTTGGATATGGCGCAGGGACGCGGCGGCGATCAGGCTGCTGAGATGACGCTGGACGGCTTTACCTTCTATGGCGGCGTGAGCCACGGCGTGGAAAAGCGCAGTAAGGTGCGCAGCCGCCTTGTGGCCGACCAGCTGGTCAAGCTGATCAAGGAGGCCGACCATGTGGTCATCATGGGTCACCGCATGAGCGATCTGGATGCCATCGGCGCAGCCGAGGGTGTGCTGCGCATTTGTAAGATCTGCGATGTGCCGGCGGTCATCGCCGTCCGGCGAGACGCTACGCTGGCGGCCAGCCTGATCGATGCGCTGTGCAAGGCAGGGCAGAAGGATGACTTCATCGACCCCAAGGACGCCCTGCCCATCATTTCTAAGCGTACCCTGTGTATCGTGGTGGATACATATCAGGCGGGTCTTGTGGAAAGCAAGGACATTCTGGAAAAATGCGGCAAGGTGGCCGTCATCGACCACCACCGCAAGGGCGTGGGCTACATCGAAAACCCGGCACTGGTCTGCCACGAACCCTATTCCTCCTCGGCCAGCGAGCTGGTCACCGAGCTGTTGCAGTATGTGGGCGAGCGGGACGACAAGCCCAACCGCGTGGAAGCCGAAGGTCTGCTTGCCGGCATTTTGCTGGATACGCAGGACTTTACCCTGCACACCGGTGTGCGTACTTTTGAAGCCGCTGCTGCCCTGCGCCGCTACGGCGCAGAGACCGAGCGGGTGCGCCGGTTGTTCGATGTGACCATGGTGGAATACAACGCCAAGGCCGATCTGGTGGAAAAGGCACAGATGTACAAAAATTGTGCCATCTCCATTGGCGGCGAGGTCGCCCCGGAAGCTCGGGTCGCCATTGCGCAGGCCGCCAACGACCTGCTGCGCATTCAGGGCGTGGACGCCAGCTTTGTGGCAGTGCAGGTGGGCAACGGCGTAAACGTCTCTGCCCGCAGCATGGGTGCCGTGAATGTGCAGGTGATCATGGAGTCGCTGGGCGGCGGCGGCCATCAGACCATGGCAGCAGCTCAGCTGAAGCATATCACCCCGCAGGCGGCACGCAGCCGCATTCAGGATGCCATCGACCAATATTATCTCTCCCAGAAAAAGACTACGCCGGAAGCACGACCGGCAAAAGGGGAATAAAACATGAAACAGTACGATTATCTCATCGTTGGAGCCGGTTTGTTCGGTGCCGTGTTTGCCCACGAGGCCAAAAAGGCAGGCAAAAAGTGTCTGGTCATCGATAAGCGCGACCATATCGCGGGCAATATCTACACCGAAGCTGTGGAGGGCATCAACGTGCACCGCTACGGTGCGCATATCTTCCACACCAACAACAAGGCTGTGTGGCAGTATGTGAACCAGTTTGCAGAGTTCAACCGCTACACCAACAGCCCGGTGGCCAACTACCACGGCCAGATCTACAACCTGCCCTTCAACATGAACACCTTCAACAAGATGTGGGGTGTTGTGACCCCTGCCGAAGCCAAGGCCAAGATCGAAGAGCAGAAGGCTGCTGCGGGCATTACCGACCCGCAGAACCTGGAAGAGCAGGCCATCAGCCTTGTGGGCACCGATATCTACGAAAAACTCATCAAGGGCTACACCGGCAAGCAGTGGGGACGCCCCTGCACCGAGCTGCCTGCCTTTATCATCAAGCGCCTGCCGGTGCGCTTTACCTACGACGACAACTACTTCAACGCCCTGTATCAGGGCATCCCCAATGGCGGTTACACCGCCATGGTGGAAAAGATGCTGGCTGATACCGAGGTGCACCTGAACGTGGATTATCTGGCCGAAAAGGCTGCGCTGGACGCACTGGCTGAGAAGGTAGTCTACACCGGCCCGGTGGATGCCTACTTCGGCTACCGTCTGGGTGCTTTGCAGTACCGCAGCGTCCGCTTTGAGACCGAGGTGCTGGACACCGACAACTATCAGGGCAACGCGGTGGTCAACTACACCGACGCCAAGACCCCCTATACCCGCATCATCGAGCACAAGCATTTCGAGTTCGGCACCCAGCCCAAGACCGTCATCAGCCGGGAGTACAGCGCCGAGTGGAAAAAGGGCGATGAACCCTACTATCCCGTCAACGATGAGAAGAACGGCGCTCTGTATGCGCAGTATAAGGCACTGGCCGATGCCGAGCCGGACGTGATCTTCGGCGGCCGTCTGGGCGAGTACAAGTACTACGATATGGACAAGGTCATCGAGGTAGCGCTGGACGTGGCCGCAAAGGAGCTGGCATAAAGAGCGTAACTGCCCCGGGTCACCACCGCAAAAAAGGCGTCCCCTTGGGGGAGCTGTCGCCGCAGGCGACTGAGGGGGTAGGTGTGCAGCAAAAGGACATTTGAAATGCTGCCCCGCTTCCTCTTGCCCAAAAACGACAAATGCGCTATACTATTACCATAAGACTGCACCGGTTTTCCGGTGAGAAGTGAGGGATACTATCATGAAAGTGATTCTGAAGCAGGATATCAAGGGCATCGGTAAGAAGGACGAGATCCACGAGGTCTCCGACGGCTATGCCCGCAACTACCTGTTCCCGCGCAAGCTGGCCGCTGTGGCGGATGCCAGCGCTGTGAACATGGCCCGCGGCAAGGAGGCCGCAGCTGATTTCCACGAGGCTGAGAACGTGGCAGCCGCCAAGGCTCTGGCTGCCAAGATCGAAGGCAAGACCGTGACCATCAAGGCCAAGGGCGGCGCATCCGGCCGTCTGCACGGCAAGGTGACCGGCAAGGAAGTTGCCGAGGCACTGGCTGCGCTGGCAGGTGCACCCATCGACAAAAAGAAGATCGAGCTGGAGACCAAGGACATCAAGGATGCCGGCGTGTTCAACGGCAAGGTCCGTCTGTACGTTGGCGTCGTGGCTTCCTTCAAGATCCAGGTGGAAGTGGAACAGGCCTGATCTGTGTGCCGTTTGCGCCCCCTCACAGCAGGGGGCGCTTTTTGGCTTTACAGGATGCTTTGGATTTTGGATAAGGACAAACTACTATGCCGAACGAACGACGTTATTCCAATGAACTGAATCTGGAGAGCGTGGGCATCAATCTGCCCTACAATATGCAGGCAGAGCAGAGCGTGCTGGGCGCGGTGCTGCTCAAGCCCGACACCCTGAAACGCTCACCGACTTGGTGGAGATCATCCGGCCGGAGATGTTCTACACCCGGCAGAACGCCCAGATCTGGACCGAGATGCTGCGCCTGTTCACCAACGACCAGACCATTGATTTTGTCACCCTGCTGGATGCAGTGGTGTCCGATGGCGTGTTCCCCAGCGCAGACGAGGCCAAGATCTATCTGACCGGTCTGGCGGAAACGGTGCCCAGCATCTCCAATGTAAAGGCCTACGCCCAGATCGTGCAGGAAAAATATCTGGTGCGTCAGCTGATGGGTGTCGCCAAGGACATCCTGCAGGACGCCGGAGACGAGCCGGACGCCGACCTTCTGCTGGAAAATGCCGAGCAGCGCATCTACGAGATCCGCTCCGGCCGCGATTCCAGCGCCCTGACCCCGCTTTCGTCCAGCATGGTGGAAACGCTGACCAACCTGCAAAAGATCAGCGGCCCGGATGCGGATAAGTACAAGGGCATCCCCACCGGTTTCCGCCTGCTGGACACCGTGCTTACCGGCCTTGGCCGCGGCGATCTGGTCATTCTGGCAGCTCGTCCCGGTATGGGCAAAACCAGTTTTGCACTGAACATCGCCACCCGCGTGGCCATGCAGCAAAAGGTGCCGGTGGCCATCTTCAGTCTGGAAATGACCAAGGAGCAGCTGACCAACCGTATCCTCTCGTCGGAGGCCGGTATCGACAGTCAAGCCTTCCGTACCGGTGCGCTGCGCGCCGAGGACTGGGAGTATCTGGCGCTGGCAACTGAAAAGCTGCACGATGCACCGATCTATATGGACGATACCTCCGGTATCACCATCACCGAGATGAAGGCGAAGATCCGCCGGGTGAATCAGGACCCTGCCCGCCCCAACGTGGGCCTGATCGTCATCGACTATTTACAGCTGATGACCACCGGCCAGCGCAGTGAGAACCGCGTGCAGGAGATCAGCTCCATCACCCGAAACCTGAAGATCATGGCTAAGGAGCTGAACGTGCCCATCATCGCGCTGAGCCAGCTGTCCCGTGCGGTAGAAAAGCAGGGCAACAACTCCAGCCACCGCCCGCAGCTTTCGGACCTGCGTGACTCCGGCTCCATCGAGCAGGACGCAGACTGCGTTCTGTTCTTGTACCGCGATTCCTACTATGCCAGCCAGAACCCGGACGGTGCTGAGGTGGATGCCGATACCGCCGAGTGCATCGTGGCAAAGAACCGTCACGGCGAGACCAGTACCGTGCCGCTGGGCTGGGACGGTGCCCACACCCGCTTTATGGATGTGGACTTCAAACGCTGATGGATACCGCGATTCTTGCCCGGGTGGAGGATTTCTGCATCCGGGAGGGGCTTTTGCAGCCCGGCGCACCGCAGCATCTGGCGGCGGCAGTCTCCGGCGGCGCGGACAGCATGGCGCTGCTACTCTTGCTGCGGCAATTGCAGCCGAGGTTCGGCTATACGCTTTCTGCCTGCCATGTGAACCACGGTCTGCGCGGGCAGAGCGCCGACCGGGACGAGGCCTTTGTGCGGGCGGAATGCGCCCGCTTGGGCGTGCCGCTGCGGGTGTTCCATGCGGCAGAGCTGGCCTCGCCCCCGGCACACGCCGGGGAGGACTGGGCGCGCCGTCTGCGTTACACGGCCTTTGCGCAGCTGCAAGGGCAGGGGATAGATGCCATTGCCACAGCCCATACTGCAAATGACCAAGCCGAAACGCTGCTGCTGCGGCTGGCGCGCGGCACCGGGCTGCACGGCGCGGGCGGCATCCGGCCAAGGCGCGGGTGCTACCTGCGCCCGCTGCTTTGCCTGAGCCGTGCCGAGACCGAGGCCGTCTGCCGGACAGCAGGACAGCTGTGGGTCACCGATGAGACCAACGACACCGACGCCCGCAACCGTCTGCGCCACAGCGCCCTGCCTGCGCTGGAAAGCACCAACGCGGCGGCAGTGCAGAATCTGGCGCGGTTCTGTGAAAAGGCCGCGCGGGTGGATGCCTATCTTGCCGCCGGGGCTGCAAGGCTTCTGGCAGCGGCACGTCTGCCCGGCGCAGAACCTGCATGGCAGCTGGCGCCCTTGCAGGTGGCAGACCCCCTGCTGCTGGAAACTGCGCTGCACAGTCTTGTGGCTCCGGTGCGGGACGCAGAGGAAAAATATGTGCAGCTGCTGTGCGCCGTGGTGCGGCAGGGCAGCGGTGCAGTACAGCTGACCGGACAGGTGCGTTTTTGCGCCGGGAACGGCTGTCTGCGGCAGGAAACGCTGCCCCGGCAGCTGGAAAGCGCGCCGCAGCAAGTGCCCTTTTTGCCCGAAAAACAGCCGGAATTCCGGCTGCGCGGGGGCTGGAAGGGGAAAGCGGAGCTGTTAACAGCCGATTTTGAGAAAAAAATACAAGTCGTTCATAAAAAAGACTTAAAAAATCGGGCGGATTATGCTAGAATAACTACGTTGTACACTGGCCTTGTGCTGCGTGCCCGACAGCCGGGAGACCGCTTCCGGCCTGCGGGGCGGGGCTTGAGCAAACCGCTGCGAAAGTGGATGAACGAGGCCGGTGTCCCGAACGAACTGCGGGATACGCTGCCGCTGCTTGCCAGCGGAAGCGAAATTTTATGGGTGTGTGGAGAAGGCTTTGTCGATGGCCTTGCACCGGACACGGAAAGCAGATGGATCCTGCACTTGGATGCAGAGATCGAAACACAGGAGGAAAAAACAAATGAGTATGCACGATGATATCAAGACCGTTCTGGTCAGCGAAGAGCAGCTGAAGGCCAAGGTGGCAGAGCTGGGCGCTCAGATCAGCCGGGATTATGCCGGTAAAAATCTGGTGCTGGTGTCCATCCTCAAGGGCTCGGTGGTCTTTATGGCCGATCTGATGCGGGCTGTGAGCATCCCCTGCAATATCGACTTTATGGTGGTCTCCAGCTACGGCGGCAGCAACACCACCACCAGCGGTCTGGTCAAGATCATCAAGGATCTGGATGGTGATCTGTCCGGTAAGGATGTGCTGATCGTAGAGGACATTCTGGACACTGGCGTCACCCTGTCCAACCTTGTGCCCATGCTCAAGATGCGCAACCCGAACTCCGTTAAGATCTGCACCATCCTTGATAAGCCCAGCCGCCGCAAGGCCAACATCCAGCCGGATTACGAGGGCTTTCAGGTGCCTGACGAGTTCGTGGTGGGCTATGGTCTGGACTACGATGAAAAATACCGCAACCTGCCCTATGTCGGTGTGCTGAAGCCCGAGATCTACACGAAGTAACCTGTCCATTATAAAAATCCAGAACTGGAGTTGATTTTTTTGCAACCGAAGAAACCCCGTTTCAATCCGCTGGTGATCGCCATTGTACTGGCAGCCGTGCTGATGGTGTGGTCGGTGCTGGGCGGCACCGGCGGCAACGCTAACGGCTCCTCCATGGCATATTCCACGGTGGTACACTATTTTGAGAGCAATCAGGTCACCAAATTCTCGCTGGATCTGAATACCGGCGTGATTACCATGACCCTGAAGGAGGGCGCACAGGAGCTGCCCAACGCTGCCGAGCAGACCACCACCCAGTCTTCGGGCGGGCTGCTTTCCGGCCTGCTGTCCTCCTCTTCCGCTGCCCCCACCGGGGTGAAGAAGAACGATGACGGCACCGAGACAGTCAGCTATAAGCTGCCCTATGCCCGGATGTTCGTGGACCATGTGTCGGACTACATCGCCCAGTATGATGCAGCCAACCCCGATGCACCCATGGTGTACGATTATGTGCCCGCCAAGGAGACCATTCCCTGGATGGAGATCCTGTTCTATCTGGCTATGCTGGGCTGCACCGGCTTTTTGCTGTTCTCCATGATGCGCGGCGGCGCCGGTGGCGGCGGCATCATGAACGTGGGCAAGGCCAAGGTAAAGGACGAGCACGAGAACAAAAAGACTGCCACCTTTGCCGATGTGGCCGGTGAGGACGAGGAAAAAGAGGAGCTCAAGGAAGTTGTGGAGTTCCTCAAGAGCCCCGATAAGTTCAATACGCTGGGTGCCCGCATCCCCCACGGTGTGCTGCTGGTGGGCCCTCCGGGTACCGGTAAGACCCTGCTGGCCCGCGCCTGTGCAGGCGAG
>OHTN01000860.1_pt1 | contig 10050 bp, 8 predicted proteins | sample 1578971 | NCBI WGS metagenome assembly OHTN01 (sample SAMEA3879509, study PRJEB24766) | human gut metagenome | biome: human-associated habitat; feature: feces | place: USA | collected 1985/1987 | reverse complement strand
CGCCAATCGAGACCGCAGCCATTGACAGCTACATCTGGAACGATGCCAACTACAACGGCATCCAGGATGCGGACGAAGTGGGCGTGGCAACGGCAACAGTTAAGCTGACCCGGAAGTATTACGACGATGCTGACAAGCAGTGGAAACCGGACGATAGTTTTGCGCTTGTGGCAGACGGCACGCCGGTGGCAACAGGAACGCCAGTTGCAACGGCAACGCCGGTAGCAACGGGTACGCCGGTAGCAACAGGTACACCGGTAGCAACCGGAACGCCGACTGCAACGGTATCCAGTGATGGACACTATCGTTTCGACAATCTACCCACATTTGTGGAAATCGGCGGTAAGCGCTATCTGGCAGGCTATCAGCTGAGTCTGAATGAAATGCCGGAGGGCTATGCTGCAACGAAGTGCCGTGTCGGAAATGATGTCACAACGGACAGTGACCTGTTCGCTGATACGCTGAATCTGTATGAGAATGCAGACGAGGTAATCATACTGGCACAGACGTCCAGCGGCAACACGTATTATGACAGAACCGTGGGCGACAAGACATACGACATTGTAAAGGCAAAGGACAACACGGACTATGACGGCGGCTTAACGCCCATCGAAACTGCATCCATTGACAGCTACATCTGGAATGATGCCAACTACAACGGCATCCAGGATGCGGACGAAGTGGGTGTGGCAACGGCATCGGTCAAGCTGACCCGGAGCTACTATGACACGCACGACACCACCTGGAAACTGGATGAGGATTTTGTGCTTGTGGCAACGGGTACACCGGTAGCAACGGCAACGCCTGTTGCAGCCGGAACGCCGACTGCAAGCGCATCCAATGGTCACTATCGCTTTGAAAATCTGCCGACCTTTATAGAAAAGGACGGTCAGAGATATCTGGTTGGCTATCAGATGCAGCTTTGCGAAATGCCGGAGGGCTACGCAGCAACGAAGTACCATGCGGCGGCAGACAGCAATAAGGACAGCGATCTGATCGCAGGCACGCTGGATCTCCAGGAGCCGGACAACTTCTTGATCCTGGCGAGCGCATTCAGCGGAAACACACCGTATTGCTATCAGGTACGTGGCGTGGATTATGACATTGTCAAGGCGGCAAATATCACCGGCTATGACGGCGGTATTGTACAGAAGGATTCCGGTGCGTCCATCTCCGGCATTGTCTGGGATGATGCAGACCGGGATCATGAGATCGGCGACGGCGAGTCCGGTATCGCCAATGTAAAGATCATCCTTCAGCAGTATTATTACCGCAATGGAAAGTGGGAACTGCTGCCCGATGCGAAACAGACTGCCTATACCAACGCAGACGGAGCGTATCGTTTTGACGATCTGCCTTTGTCTGTGACGGTAGACGGCGTCACATATCTGGCAGGCTATCGCCTGTGGATCGACAGCATCCCAGCAGGGTATAACGCTGAGGAATATATCAAGGCGAATAATGAAAAATTATCGTCCGGTCGTTTGGAAATCAAGACAGATAACCGCACACTGAATGGCTGCATTGTTCTGGGAATACCGGAAGAAAAGGATATCACGTCCGGAACTTGTCTGGATGGGTTTAACACCGCCAAGGGCGAAGATGTGGTATCTCTGAACGTATATCTGAATCGTGATCCGGAAGAGACTACGACAACAACAACAGTCACCGGTACGGTTACAACGACAACGGAGACAGCCGCAGGCTCGGCAGAGTCTACGACACAGACCAGTACAGCGGCATCTGCGGAAACCACTTCTGCAACAGGCGGTACAGCACAAACCAGTACAACAACGGTGCGTGTGACAGCCGGCACAACGGAAACGCAGACGGCTGAAACCACCACCACACATACCACATCGGCAGCACATACGACGGTAACCACGACACACACAGCAGGCAATACCACAACATCAAAACAGACCACACATATCACAGCACAGATAACCACAACAACGGCGAAAGCTACGGCATCGCCGGCAACACACACCGGAACACAGACGACTACCGCAACGACACATACCACAAGTCGCAGAACGACGACCAGCACGACCAGGGCAACCGGTACGGAGACTTCTCAGACAAAGGGAACGACACGCACCACATTGACCACACCGACTGCTGTTATCACTACGACAACGACTACCACCACAGCAACACACCGCACCACTTCTTCCGCAGCATCGCAGACAACGGCAACGGTTACGCTTTCCAGCGCAGGCCCGACCAACACAACGACTACCACACATACCACAAGCCAGACCACACAAACGACCTCCAAACACACGGTGCAGACAACGACATCCCGTCAGAACGGCACCACATCTTCTGCGACTTTGACAGAAACCAGCCGCACGACTTCTACAACAGTCACTGCGACGGAAACGACCAGTTCAAAGCCGGCAGGCAGCAGTGTTTCAAGCGCAACACACACCACACAGCACAGCACACAGACAACGACAAACACCACGACAACAGAAAATACCACTTGTGAGACATCGGATACTTCTACTAGCATCCGACAGACCACATCCCGGAAGAATCATGTGATCGTGGATACCACAACGACCACGACCATTACCACAGACAGAGATCATGCAGCAGACAACAGCACGCAGACGACGACAACGGCTGCCAACGATGTTTCTGCACAGACATCTGTCAAGAAACGAATTCCGCTGCCGCAGCGGCAGAACATTCCGGGAACGCCAAAGACAGGAGAAAGCACACTGCATATCACCATTTTGATTGCAGCCTGCGGATTCTCGCTGCTGCTGGCGATCATGACAAAGCGGCGTAAAAAGTAACTGCGCTTTCGGATTGATCCGGAACGCACGGCAAAGGAGCTGCATCGACTTCGGGAAACCGGAGCGGTGCGGCTCTTTTTGCATCTTACCGCTGGAAATCGACCACTTGCATTTTAGGGCTTGTTATTCGTTCAGAAAAAAGGTATAATCAAGATAACAGATTCCGAAGAACAGAAAGGACAGTGATGGATATGGAAAAATGTATTGAGATTCAAAATCTGCAAAAGAGTTTCGGCGCAATCCATGCCGTAAACAACTTATCGCTGCAAGTGGAGACAGGACAGCTTTTTGCATTCTTAGGTGTCAACGGCGCCGGAAAAAGCACTACAATCTCCATGATATGCGGTCAGCTCCGGCAGGACGCCGGTCAGATCTATGTGAACGGCAGGAATACGCTGAAAAACATGAACGCCATCAAACAGGATATCGGCGTGGTGTTTCAGAACTCCGTCCTGGACAGACAGCTTTCTGTGCAGGACAACTTGAAAAACCGTGCGGCGCTGTACGGCATCACCGGGAAGGCATTTCAAAAGCGTCTGTTTGAACTGGATGACCTACTGGAGCTGCGGCCGCTTTTGAAGCAGAGTGTGGGAAAGCTTTCCGGCGGACAGCGGCGGCGCATTGACATCGCCCGTGCCATCTTTCACCGTCCTCAGCTGCTGATTCTGGACGAACCAACCACGGGACTGGACCCGCAGACACGGCAGACGGTCTGGAATGTCATTTCCGTCCTGCAAAAGAAAAAGCACATGACCGTTTTTCTGACGACCCACTATATGGAAGAGGCTGCCGGTGCAGACCGCATTGTGATTCTGGATGAGGGAAAGATCGCAGCGGAGGGAACGCCGCTGGAGCTGAAAAACCGCTATACCGGGGATTATATCACGCTGTACCATGCAAAGGAATCCGCAGTGGCGTCTTTGCAGATGCCCTATGAGACATACGGCGAGGCGTTCCGCATATCTGTGCCGGACACCCGGACGGCAACAAAACTCATCGTACAGCATCCGGAATTGTTCCAGGATTATGAGATCATGAAAGGCAGAATGGATGATGTATTCCTGGCTGTGACAGGAAAGACGACAGGAGGTGCTGATTATGCTGAAAGCCATGGTATTGCGTAACATCAAGCTGTATTTCAAGGACAAGGGAATGTTTTTCACTTCGCTTATCACGCCGGCAATTCTGCTGGTGCTGTATGCGACTTTTCTGGGGAGTGTTTACCGGGATTCGTTTACCGCAAATCTTCCGGACGGCTTTTCGCTTTCTCAAAAGCTGATCGACGGCGCTGTCGGGGCGCAGCTCATTTCTTCCATTTTTGCGGTCAGCTGCGTTACTGTGCCGTTCTGTTCCAATATGCTGATGGTACAGGACAAGATCACCGGCGCCCGGAAGGATCTGACCATTTCGCCGGTAAGCAGTGCGGTCTTGTCCGGCAGCTATTTCCTGGGTGCGGCGATCTCTTCGCTGCTGGTATGCTTTGCGGCGCTGGCGCTGTGTCTGGGATATGTGCGGACGATCGGCTGGTTCTTTTCCGGAAAGGATATCCTGCTGCTCAGTGCGGACATTGTGCTGCTGGTGCTTTTCGGCACAGCGCTTTCGTCGCTGATCCACTTTTTCCTCAGCACCCAGGGACAGATATCCGCAGTGGGAACACTGGTCAGCGCCGGCTACGGCTTTCTCTGCGGTGCATATATGCCCATTTCCAGTTATGGTAGCGGACTGCAAAAGGTGCTGTCCTTTCTGCCCAGCACGTATATGACAGCGCTGGTGCGGAATCACACCATGCGTGGCGTTCTGGCGCAGATGGAGACAGACGGTGTTCCGAAAGCGCTTGTGGATGCCATTCGGGAGTCGCTGGACTGTACCGTAAAATTTGCCGGGAAAACGGTGACCGTCCCTGCCATGTATGCGTATATCGGCGGCGCAGTTCTGGTGCTGCTGGGCGCATATCTTGCCGTGCATTATCTGGCAGAAAGGAAACGAGTCCATTCATGAAAGTGACCATTGAAAACCTGCCGCCGGGAGAAGAGGCGGAGATCATCATACGTGCCAACACACTGTCTCAGCGTGTGATGAACCTGCTCCATGCACTGCAAATGGAGAACGAAAAACTGATGCTGTATCACGAGGATGGCAGCATGAGCGTGCTGCATCCGGACAGTGTGTACTATTTTGAGTCCGTGGATAACAAGGTATTTGCATATGGAAAATCGGAGGTGTCGGAATTGAAACAGAAGCTTTATAAACTGGAACAGCGGTTTGCCGGGACGGATTTTATCCGAATCTCGAAGTCGATGATTTTGAACCTGGCAAAAGTGGAACGGTTTGCGCCGTCATTCAGCGGACGTTTCGAGGCAATCCTGCAAAACGGCGAAAAAGTTATGATTTCACGGCAGTATGTTCCTGCTCTGAAAAAACAGCTTGGACTGTGAGGTGCGGCGATGAAGAACCGATTCAAGCGTTTTCTTTCCGTGACGACAGCGGCTGTGACTGGTACGCTGATCGCCTGCATCTTTTGGTATGGAATCTACTGTCTGACGGGGCAGCGGCAACTCTGGCACTCCTGGATCCCGTATGCAGTATTGCCGGAGATCTTGTCCATTGGTGTGCTGGCAGGCGGCATTACGGAGCTGGTCCTGCCCCATAAGGACGTGAGCAACCGGGAGGGGATGATACGGCTGACCATTCACTATGTGCTGGTTACGGTATCTGTACTGGTGTGCGGATATTTTTACGGTTGGTACACTCCGAATTTTTTTGGCGTTCTGGGAATGTGTCTGACCAGTGCAGCGGTTTATTTTTTCACGTCTGCGCTGAACTATCAGGTATTCAAAAAGACGGCAAATGAAATGAATCAGAAACTCAAGGAATATCATGAAAAAAAGGCTGACTTGCCAGGCATTCTTTTGGAGGAAAGCAAAGATGAAAAAGACGAATAAAAAGTTTTGGCTGGCTGCGTTGCTGACAGCAGCTGTGCTGACGGGTGTTTCCGGCTGCGGCGAGATCACAACACCCTCGTCCAGTCTGACGGAGCGCAGCACAGAGACGACCGCAGAACAGACCCAGGCAGAAACAACGGCTGCCCCGGAAGAGACGGCAGAGACCACCGATACAAAGACAACGGCTGCGGAGACGCTGCCGGCACAGGAAAGCAGTGAGACCACGGCAGCGGAGACCACAGCCGTCTCACAGAGCGCCGGGGACACATCTGCCTATGAAGAAACGGCAGAACGCCTGTTCGGCGCACTGGATTATATCGACCAGATCGGCGCCGGCAATCTGCCGAAGGACGAAAGTGATACCATTCGTTCGACCGGGTCGGGCGCTGTTTATGAGAAGGTGGCAAAAACCCAGTTTTCCAGTACAGCAGATCTGAAAGCCTACATGGAATCCAGCTTGACCCAGAAGATGATCGACAGCCGCTATGCAGCGATTCTCGGTACAGACCAGCCGCTGTACATTGACGCAAACGGCAGTCTGTACGGCAGGCAGTTTGCCACCAGCGGCGGATTCTCCTGGACTTCCGGAAAAGCAGAGGTCTCGGATCTCTCAGATAGCGCATTCACTGCATCCATGCAGTATGACGACTTTGGCGCATCTGCAACGCTGACGGCGCAGATCGTTTTGGAAAACGGACAGTGGAAAATTGATTCGATTCAGCAGACAAACTGAAAAGAGGAACAGCAATGAAAAAATGGTTTGCAGAAGAATTTGCATTTACCATAACGGTGACCGGATTCCTTCAGAGTGAAAATTACTGTCGAAACGGGGAAGAGATCGGAGATCGCTACTGCTGTACCTATGGTTGTTCGGTGAATACAGATGGCTATGGGATATGCAGCAAGGTCATGCTACTGTTGTATCCGCTGATGGATGCAGTGCGCAGCGGCGGCGATTTGAGAAATCTTGGCGGCGACGGAAAATACAGCAAGACTGTGGTTTGTCCCGATGGCTGTGTGATATTCCGTCTGACAGCAGAACCGCTGGGAAACCCGAATTTTTATCAGACAATAAAATCATAATCCAAAAAAAGCACTGCGGAACAAAACCGTTCCGCAGTGCTTTTTGCGTTGTGTCTAAAATGTAAACTTTTGCGTTTGGGTATTGACTTGGAGCTGACTCCAGGTGCTATAATATGCTTGCAGGAGGTGAGAGAAAGCATGACCATCAAGGAAGTCAGTGAAACCTATCACATTTCGCAGGACACGCTGCGCTATTATGAGCGTGTTGGCATGATCCCCAGAGTGACCCGGACGCCCAGCGGCAACCGGGACTACCAGCCGGATGATCTGGGCTGGGTGGAGCTTGCCATTTGTATGCGGAATGCCGGTCTGCCGGTGGAGGTGATGATCGAATACGTCAAGCTTTGCCAGGAAGGTGACAATACCATTCCGGCACGGCTTCAGCTGCTGCTGGATCAGCGGGATGCTCTGCTGGATCAAAAGGCACAGATCGACGTCACGCTGGAACGGCTGAATTATAAGATCAGCCGCTATGAAGAGGCAGTAAAAACCGGAAAACTCACCTGGGACAAATGTTCCCCGAAGAATGAAAACGATTAGGAGGAAAACCATGTATCTGGAAAAAATCAATGCACCGGAAGATGTGAAGAAACTGAATCAAGACGAGATGAATGCGCTGGCGGCTGAAATGCGCCAGGCTTTGATGTTCCGTCTGAGCAAGCACGGCGGTCACTTCGGGCCGAACTTCGGCATGGTGGAGACGACCATCGCACTGCACTATGTGTTTGATTCCCCGAAGGATAAGATCGTTTTTGACGTTTCCCACCAGAGCTATCCCCACAAGATGCTGACCGGCAGAAAAGACGCATATCTCTATGAGGAACATTTCGACGATATTTCCGGCTATACCGATCCGCATGAGAGCAAGCACGATTTCTTTACCGTGGGTCATACTTCCACCTCTGTCAGCCTTGCCAGCGGTCTGGCAAAGGGACGTGATCTGAACGGCGAAAGCGGCAATGTGATCGCTGTGATCGGTGACGGCTCACTCAGCGGTGGCGAGGCGCTGGAGGGTCTGGACTTTGCCGGCGAGATGGACACCAACTTTATCATTGTGGTCAATGACAACGATATGTCCATCGCAGAGAACCACGGCGGTCTGTACAAGAATCTGAAACTCCTCCGGGATACAGACGGCAAGGCAGAGTGCAACCTGTTCCGGGCAATGGGACTGGACTATGTTTTTGTGAAAGGCGGCAACGATATCCCGTCTCTGATCGCTGCATTCCGCCAGGTCAAGGACAGCACAAAGCCGGTAGTGGTACACATCGTGACACAGAAGGGCAAGGGTTATGAACTGGCAGAACAGCACAAGGAGCAGTGGCACTGGTGTATGCCGTTTGATCCGGCTACCGGAAAGACTACGGTTTCGTTCGGCGGTGACGGCGATTTCGGCAGCTTTACCTGTGAGTACCTGCAAAAGAAGATGGCAGAGGACAAGCGTGTCTGTGCCATTACTTCTGCTACGCCTACCGTATTCGGATTTACGGAAGATATCCGGAAAAAGGCAGGCAAACAGTTCATTGATGTAGGCATTGCAGAAGAGCAGGCTGCCGCTATGGCATCCGGTATTGCGAAAAACGGCGGAAAGCCGTTCTGGGGCGTATACAGTTCTTTCTTACAGCGCACCTATGACCAACTGTCCCAGGATGTCTGCATCAATCAAAGCGCTGTGACGATCTCCGTTTTTGCAGCCTCTGTCTTTGGCATGAATGATGTGACACATCTGGGCATCTACGATATTCCCATGATCTCCAACATCCCGAACCTGGTTTATCTGGCGCCGGTAACGGTGGAGGATTATCAGGCAATGCTGGATTGGGCGCTGGATCAGAACGAACATCCGGTTGCGATCCGTGTGCCGGCACAGTATGTTTCGGACGGCAAGGCAGTGACAAAGGACTTCGGAGAACTGAACCGCTATGAAGTGACACAGCAGGGAAGCGGCGTGGCAATTCTGGCGCTGGGTTCGTTCTATCACCTGGGTGTGGCAGCAGCCGAGAAGATCCGGGAAAAGACCGGTACTGCACCGACTGTTATCAACCCGTATTATATCACCGGACAGGACACCGCACTGCTGGAACAGCTGAAAGCAGATCACAAGGTTGTGATTACGCTGGAGGACGGCATTCTGGACGGCGGATTCGGTGAGAAGATCGCCCGGTTTTACGGCGACTCTGCCGTAAAGACAAAGTGCTTTGGTCTGAAAAAAGAATTCCTCGATCGTTATAATGTACAGGAAGTTCTGAAAGAGAATCATCTGACAGCAGAACAGATCGCAGATGATGTATCTGAGATGCTGTAAGCACTGTATTGAAAAGAATCACAAAGCAGATTTCGTGCGGAAATCCCTCATGGAATCTGCTTTTTTGTTTTTGTCCTGGGGTATGAAATGCAGAAAAAGCGGTTCTTCTCTGAAATTCACTCTATATTTACAAAAAATAAACATAAAAAGTGATTTCGGCTATTGACAGACCTCTGTTTTTCTGCTATAATAATAAAGCTGAATGCGACACATGAAAAACATGAAGAGCGAGTGTGCTGGAATTGGCAGACAGGCACGTTTGAGGGGCGTGTGCTTCGGCGTACGGGTTCAAGTCCCGTCACTCGCACCACTTCCTCAAATCGCAGGAAGCAGAATAACTGGACAGGTGGTTGAGCTGGTCTAAGGCGCACGACTGGAACTCGTGTATACGTTAATAGCGTATCGAGGGTTCGAATCCCTCCCTGTCCGCCAAACTTGCAGTCTTATTTGTGATAAATAAGGCTGCTTTTTTCTTTCTAAAAAAGCATAACAAGAAAAACGGCACTTTTCGAAAAGTGCCGTTTTTGCGTAATTGCTGTTTGATTGTCAGTGTCAGTCGTGACGCTGTTCCTGGTTCGCATACATTTCACAGAATCTCGCAGCGAATGCAGGCTCTTCCTGGTTGGCGTAGAGATGCGCTGTGTCTCCGAAAGCGTTCATCCGGAACAGAGCCACGCCTTCCCGGCGCTCCTCGGTAATCAGCGAAGTAACGGACGTAGGCGCAGCGCAGAACCCGTGCCACAGGATCATAGGGGAGATGCCCAGCAAATGGCTCAGCATGACACAGGTGACACCAAAGTGGCAGAAAAACGCCAGCGTCTCTTCGTTTGGCTGAACTGCACGGTAAAAGTTGTTTTCCCGTTCATAGCCGTGCTGTGTCAGGATCTCGTCCAGACCGTTCCAGACACGCTTT
>OHTN01000854.1_pt1 | contig 10118 bp, 7 predicted proteins | sample 1578971 | NCBI WGS metagenome assembly OHTN01 (sample SAMEA3879509, study PRJEB24766) | human gut metagenome | biome: human-associated habitat; feature: feces | place: USA | collected 1985/1987 | reverse complement strand
TAAAAATGACGAGAACTAATCTCGTCATTTTCTTATACATTCGTATAGTTAAAACTATTTAAATCTACTGGCTTATCCTTTATATAATCCTTAATTTCTATACCCTCTAATTTGGCTGGACGAATCACTATCTCATTTTTAACGACATCTTCTTTAACTAGTTTTAATTGTTTCATCAATGCGAATAAATCTTTTAGAACATCCATCTTTTTAGGGATTCCCTTATACACATATTCAATAGCTACTTCACTTAATGCCTGGCTTTTTGAAATATACTTCTTCCCATTCTTTTCTGCATTATACTGTATATAGAACCAAAATCGAAGTATCTGTAAATTTTCACCTTTACTATTTTTTAAGAATACCTCTTTCCAAGATGAATTCACCACTTCTTCTTTTTCTTTCTTTACAGAAGACTTCTTTTCTTTTAATAACTTATCGCTTGGTTTATCAATAATACTCTTATTCATCAATTCTTCCATTTCGATATCCGTGAACTTGATGACATAAATTTTTCTACCATTCATTTCACTATCACGAACCAAACGAACACTTTTTAATTTACGAATCAACATATCCATAGATGGTCTTTCTGTACTTTCATCCAATAAACGGAATACATATTGATTGGCTTGGGCATTTGTCAATTCGTTTTCATATACCCAGTCATGCGTTTCTGCATACGGGTTTTTTACTGCCATAAATCTAGCGTAACAAAATAATCTTAAAGAAAGGGCGGCTGCACCATTCTCATTACTGTTTACGTTTTTAATAAAACGTTCTCTATTTTTCATCAACATTTCTGTACTCATTAAATCTCTCCTTGAAAAAATTCGAACGCAATAGATTATATCATCATTTGTGAATTTTTGCAGAAATAAATGCTTGTTTCCAAGCAATTATTTCGACAATTCGATAAATTCTTCAATTCTTGATTTTGCGGTTTCTAATGCAGAAATCCAGAAAGCTTCATCCGTTAAATCAATACCCAATACTTTAGCTGTATCTTCTACCGATGCAACCGTTGTTGTGTGTAACATCTCTTTATATTTTGGAACAAATTCTTCTTTTCCCATTTCTTGATATTTTACAATCAATCCACGCGCAAACAATCCACCAAAGGCATATGGCCAGTTATAATAGCTTAAATCTGAAGAATAATAGTGTGACTTACATACCCACATATATGGATGTAAACAATTTGGATCAAGTCCATCGCCATAAGCTTGTTTTTGTGCGTCCAACATAATTTCATTCAACTGATCCTTGAATAAGAACTCATCACTTCTTCTGTCAAATACGGCTTTTTCAAATAAGTAACGAGAATAAATATCACAGATGATCTGACATAAGTCTTGAAGCTGATTTTCAATCAAACCTAGTTTAACTTCTTTATCCTCTGTTTCATCAATCACTGCATTCATAATGATATTTTCATTGAATGTACTTGCCGTTTCTGCAACTGGCATAGAATACTCCCAATTTAATGGTCTATGACTTTCAATGTTTAATCCATGATATGCATGTCCAAGTTCATGAGCCAAAGTAACTACGTCTCCAAGTCCTCCATCAAAATTAGTTAATACGCGTGATTGTTTCGCAAACGGCATATTGCAGCAGAAAGCTCCACCAACTTTTCCTTTATGTGGATAAAAATCAATCCAGTTATTGTCAAATGCTTCTTCCATCATATCGGCCAAGTCATCAGAAAATGGTCTAAAATGATTAACCAAATATTCTTTTGTAGTTTCTGGAGTAAAACTTGTCGTAGCTGATTTTCCAATTGGCGCAAATAATTCATACCAAGGAAGGCCATTTTCATGCCCTAACATTTCAGCTTTTCTTTTCAAATACGTATGGAATACTGGCAAGTATTTCTGCATTGCACTAAGAAGTGCATCTAATGTTTTCTGGGATACATGAGACTGGTGTAGTGTCATATCCATTGGACTTGTATAGCCACGCATTTTAGCTTCGGTAATCACTTGTAGTTTAATGTTGTTTAAAGAAAAACTTACTGCATCCGCAATAGGTGCATAACTTTTAAGTTCAGCTTCATAGGCAGCTTTACGAACTTCTTTATCTGCATCATACGCTAGATTACGAACAGATGCCAAAGGTAACTTTTTACCATCATATTCCACTTCCAATGAACTTGTGAGTAGACTTTGTTGCTTCTCCCAAGCAGAACCTGCAGAAATATTCATTTTGGCAAGTGCCTCTTCTACGTCTTCACTTAACAAATATTTTCCGCTTTCGTGAATATCATTTAAAAAATATTTGTATTCACAAAGTTCCGGACAATCTAAATAGCTGTTTAAATCTTTCATATCCGCAATATAGCGAGAGAATACAGCCATAGCCTTACTGGCTGTACTTGCGATAGTAGCTACTTTATCAATGGCTGCTGCCGCTTTCGCATTCGCCGTATTTGTGGATTGACTCAAAGATCCAAAGCAACTCAAATGTTTTTCTAATAATTCAAACTCTTCTAATACTTTAACAATTTGAAGAAGATCTTTCTTTTCATTTTCATGACTTAAAGTCTTTGAAAGTTCATCCAATTCTTTTGCCTTCTTTTCAAAAGATGTTAGATCTTCACTAAATTTAGGATCATCAAATCCCTTGTACAATATGTCTAATGACCATTCTGAATTCATATCAATTTCCTCCAATTTATTAAATTATACCATAAGAAAAGCTTGAACATGTGCCCAAGCTTATAGTACTTGCGATAAAAATTTGATGGTTCTTGGATTTTGTGGATGTTCAAAAATATCTTCTGGAGAACCTTGTTCTTGAATAATACCTTCATCCATAAATAGTACGCGATCACTTGTTTCACGGGCAAATCCCATTTCGTGTGTTACGATCACAATTGTCATTCCTTGATCCGCCAATTCTTTAATGACTTCTAGTACACCTTTTACCATTTCTGGATCTAATGCACTTGTTGGTTCATCGCATAAAATTACATCTGGATGCATAGCTAGAGCACGAACAATAGCTAGACGCTGTTTTTGTCCACCAGATAATTTTCTTGGATATTCATCCTTCTTATCTTCCAAGCCAACTTTTTTAAGCAATTCAATTGCTTCTTTTTCAGCTTGGGCCTTTGGTGTTTTAAGTTCTAGAATTGGTGTGATGGTAATATTTTCTAAAACTGTTAAATGTGGAAATACATTAAAGTGCTGGAAGATCATTCCAATCTTTTTACGATGTGTATCAATATCAACATTTTCAGCTGCAATATCTATACCTTCGAAAATGATTTGTCCACTAGATGGTTTTTCTAATAAGTTAAGACAACGTAAGAAAGTAGATTTTCCTGAACCACTAGGTCCAATAATACTAACAACTTCTCCTTGATGGATTGTTTGATCAATTCCTTTTAATACTTCAAGATCTCCAAAATTTTTATGTAAGTCTTTTACAACAATTAGTTCCTTAGTCACTGACACTCAACTTCCCTTCCATGTATTTAATTAATTTTGATAATGAATATGTAACAATAAAGTAGATCAAACCAACAATTACTAATGGTTCAATGGATTTATAAGTAGCCGATTTAATAACACTGTTAACAGTCATTAATTCTCCAATATAGAATGTACTTGCCAAAGATGTTTCCTTGATCATCATAACGAATTCATTACCTAATGCAGGCAAGATATTTTTGATAGCTTGAGGAATAATGATTTTAGTCATCATATGTACATTTGACATACCAAGTGATTTGGCCGCTTCTCTTTGTCCTTTATCCACAGATTGAATACCTGAACGAATAATTTCAGCCACATATGCACTTGAATTAATGACAAGGGCAATAATTACACTCACGATCATTGGCATATTTCCATTTGTCAAATAAGAGAAAATATTGATGAATAACCACAATTGTAGCAACAATGGTGTTCCACGAATCAATTCTACATATACACCGGCAATTGCTTGTACAATCTTATTCTTTGATAATTTTACAAGAGCAAATAATCCACCAATAATTGTACCAAAGATAACAGTTATAGCTGCAAGTCCTAAAGTAACTCCTAGACCTTTTAATAATTGTGGCCAACAATATTGTACAATTTGAACACATGTTCCAAAGAATCCAGTCGCTGTTAAAGTAAATTGTTCACTACTCTGTTTCTTTGCCGCTTTATACCACTCTTCATATAAACCTTTTTTATTGACTTCCTTTAAAATTTTATTGACTTCTTTCATCAATCTCTTTTCACCTAAAGGAGCACCCACACGATTACCTGCATAATCTTGATCAATATTGAATAATTCATCTAACTTCGCAAGTTCAGAGTTCTTTTCAATATATTCATCAGCTGTACCTTCAGAGCATGCAACAGCTTGTACCGTACCATTCTTTAATAGGGCAACACCATCATCAATACTTGAAATGGATTGTAGTTTTGCGTCCGGAATTTGATCTTCTGTATATTGTTGCTGGATTGATCCTTGTTGAGCAGCCACCTTTAAGCCAGTTAGATCTGTTAACTTCTTATACTTATCTGCATCTTTTTTTGCGATAATAACAGCCTGTCCACCAGTATCCTCTGTCATATTGTATCCAATAGACATTTCCATCTGTTGCGCACGTGCTGGTGTATAAGCTAATCCAGTAATTGCTAAATCAATTTCTTCAGTTTGAAGATTTGCCAAAACTGTATCAAAACTTGCGGCTTTGATTGTTAATTTAACACCCATCTTTTTCGCAATATATTTTGCTAATTCAATATCAGAACCTACATATTGCGCTTGTCCTGTTTTTGTTGAGTCAATAAATTCATTAGGTGGAAAATCAGGAGATGTACCTACAATCAATTCTCCTCTTTCTTGAATCTTGTCTAATAAATCGCCTGTTGTTGATGTATCTGTTTCATCGGCAAATGCAGGCATAATACTAGACATCATGATCATAAAACTTACTAAAAATGTCGAAACTAATTTAAATCCTTTTTTCATGTTGTCCTATTCCTTTCTAATAAAAAAAGCCGTCCTTGAATATACAAGGACGACTATAAAATCGCGGTACCACCTTATTTCCTGCACAAAAGTACAGGCCCTTAACTCATAACGGGAGTATCCGAAGCTTCCTCAATCTTCGAAAGCTTAGCTCTAAGACACGTTCACCCTGTGCTTACTGTTCCATTTCCACCATCAGGAACTCACTATCAGCAGCATCCACGACTACTTCTTCTTTTCATTGCCTCTACAAAGGATGGCTTTATTATAAACAAACATTTTTTTAAATGCAACAGAAAATTTATGATTTTATCAACACCTGAATTTCATCCACATTTAGTGAACAATATTCAGAAATTTGTTCAAGACTAAAACCATCTTCATACATCTTGCAAACCATTTGTTTCACTAGTTTATTTGCTTTTTCTACTTTCTTATCAGCTTCTTCTACTTTCTTATCAGCTTCTTGGTTTAATTTATTCGCTTCTTGTAATGCATTTTTTGCTTCTTCTTTTGCTTTATGAGCCTCTTCAAGTTCGAGCTGTCGTTCCATTCGCTCTTCATTTTCATGTAGTTTTCTAAAATCTTCTATTATTTTTTTCCAACCATCATCCGATATGGTTTCTACACGCTTCTCTAACATTTGAATCACCCCATCACTTTCTATCATCGCCTTAATTTTACTATCATCCATTCCCTTGTGGCAATTCAAAAAGTAATAAATCATTTTTTCCTGTTCATTCATTTCTTCAAGCGGCTTGTTTACATCCAACTTTGCCATTTCAACCGTTCGTAACTTCATACGATCTTCTGTTTCTTTCACAAAAGATAAGCCATCCTCATTTTTCAATGTGAATGTGTTACACATTCTATGATTATCAATTAAATTCACATTAAAGAACACTAAGACAATTGTTTCCTTTAACTCTCCATAATATTTTCCTTCCAATTCTTGAGAACCATGAAGTCTAGCCAAATAATAACTAAAGCGAATCGGCAGATGATCTTTAGTTTGTCTTAACTGCATTTCTAAATCCACCATCGTTCGATCATCAAATTCAACCAACAGATCCAATCTTGGATTTTTCATTTTACTGAAATCTTTCACCATTTCTGAGTTTTTAACAACCACATGATGGACTTTCCTTTCTAAAAATACCGTGAGTAATGATTTTAAGGCATCATTAGCCTCCTTACAATCTTCGCCAAACACATACTTAAAGGCGAAATCATTTAATAAATTTGCGCTACGCATGAGCACCTCATTTCTAGTAGGCATTTCCTACATACTCATATACGTAAAAAAAAGGAATTTTTCTAAAAAAAGCAAAAAAAGCGCCTTTCGACGCTTATTCGGCTTCAATCTCCTTAATGAGACACTCATTACCTTGAAGAAGAACTGTATGTTCACTCTTACAATATGGACACTCTCTTCCATATTGAATCGTATCATATGTTTTTTCACATTCATTGCAAATCGTAATGGCTTCAATCCATTCATATTCTAGTGTTGAGTTCTCAATTAAAGGAACTTTTTTCTTATAATATTTCCAACAATCTACTAAATACTCAGGAACAATTCCACTTACTTTTCCTATCTGCAAAGTCACTCTACGAATATCTGTAATATTATTTTCTTGTGCAAGTTCTTCTAATGTTTTTGAAATATGTACAACAATTCCTAATTCATGCATACTATTTCTTCTTATTGCGAATAATCTTGATTTGGCGTTTAGCCGCATACGGCAAGATAGCCTTCATCTTATCTTCCGCCTTAACCATTCTTGCACCATCTTTGATATCACGCGTTAAGTGGATCGCATCAAATTCGCATTTTGTCGTACACAAACCACAACCAATGCACTTATTGGTATCCACAATACTTGCACCACATCCAAGACATCGATTGGCTTCAATCTTAACTTGTTCTTCTGTAAATGTCGAACGTAAATCTCTAAAGGATTTTTCACCCAACCCCTTTTTAATACCAGGTATCTGTCGTTTGGCATGATCAAAATCAATATCAATCAATGCGTTATTCTTATCAAATTCATTAAATAAATGTAAGTCTCTTCCAATTGTTAGAGAATGCCCCTTATGAACAAAACGATGCATAGATTCAGCTGCTTCTTTACCATGACTAATCGCATCAATCGCAAATTTTGGACCTGTATACACATCACCGCCCACAAATACATCTTCAACAGATGTTTGAAGTGTTGTACCATCCGCTTTGATTGTTCCATTTGGATTTACTTCTACATCCAATCCTTGAATTGGAATAATACTTTGTCCAATTGAAAGTAATACATGACTACATTGTATAGTTTCCAAAACACTCTCATCATAGCTTGGATTAAATCTTCCAGTTTCATCCTTTACACTTACACATTGTTTAAATACAATTGAATCTTCTACAATTTCTTTTGGACCCCATCCACAATGAAGAATTATACCCTCTTCTTTTGCCTCTTGTACTTCCTCAAAACTTGCCGGCATTTCAGCTTCTTGTTCCAAAGAATATAAATGTACCTTTTCAGCTCCACTTCTTAAAGCTGCACGAGCAACATCTATCGCAACATTTCCGCCACCAACGACAACCACATCACCAGAAATTAGATTTGGATTTTCTACTTTATTCACCTTACGCAAGAAATCAATTCCAGATTCAACCATCGCATTATCTTCTCCTGGAATATTTAATTTTCTTGATCCTTGAGCACCAATGGCCACATAGAATGCTTCATATCCCTCATTTCTTAAATCATCCAAAGAAATGTCTTTACCTACTTCTATGCCACACTTGAACTCAATACCCATAGCTTTTAACACTTCAATTTCAGCTTCAATCACAGACTTCTCTAATCTAAAAGATGGAATGCCATAGACCAACATACCGCCTGGTTTTTCTTCCTTTTCGAATATCGTGACAGGATAGCCCATTATCCTTAAATAATAAGCGGCACTCATACCAGCAGGACCTGCGCCAATAACGGCCATTTTGTTTGTGAAGAATTTGCCTTCGACATTTTCACATAAAGGAATATAACGCTTATCTTCATGAAGTTCTTGTTCGGCAATAAACTTCTTGATTTCATCAATAGCCAAAGGCTCATCAATCAATCCACGCGTACACTGTTGTTCACACCTTCTATTACAAATAGCTCCACATACGGCTGGAAATGGATTAAAGTCTTTAATTAACTTTAATGCATCCATATAGCGACCTTCTTTCGCCATCTTAATATAGCCTTGTACCGGTAAATGTGCAGGGCATGCACTCTTACAAGGTGATGTTCCAGTTTCATAACAGTTGACTTTAGCTGTATCTCTAAAATTCCAGTTCCACTTTTCAGGGCCCCACTTTACATCATCAGGAAGTTCCTGTTTAGGATATGATACAGGTCCATCTTTTGTACAAAGTTTTTGACCCAATTTTGCCGCTCCTACAGGACAAATTTCCACACACTTTCCACACGCAACACACTTTTCACTATCCACATGAGCCCTATAAGCACTTGCCGACATATTTGGCGTATTAAACAATTGACTCGTTCTTAATGCGTTACATACGCCATGTGCACAGTTACATATCGCAAAAATCTTATCTTCTCCATCAATATTCGTAATCTGATGTACATATCCTTTTCTTTCACAACGTTCTAAAGTTTCAATAACCTCTTCATACGTACAATAATGACCACCCTTGTTTGTCTGTACAACATAGTCAGCCATATCACCTACCGCAATACAAACATCCGCTTCAACATCACCAGTTCCTTCACCTCTAACACGTTGTTGTCTTCTACATGAACATGGAGAAAGTGCATATTTATCGTATTTATTCAACCAATGCGAAATCTTTTCTACACTTACCGCTTGCTGATTTGCATGAATCGCCTTTTCTACAGGAATAACATGCATACCAATGCCTGCTCCTCCAGGTGGAACCATTGGCGTTACCTTTTCAAGTGGTAATCGCGTCATCTTTTCAAAGAAATCCGCAACAATTGGATGTTCTTCAACAAGATCTTTATTCATAACCATAAATTCAGCTGCTCCAGGAACAAACTGAGGAAGCACAAACTGTTTATGATGATCCTCATTTTCCCAGTTGTATTCAATCATTCCAATGTCGCATACTTCATTTAATACACGATTCACTCTTCCTGCTGGCCACCCACTTCTTTTCACTACTTCTTCAAAAGAAAGTGGTTTACGTACTTCAAAACACAAACATAAATCACATTGTTCATCATTTAAGATTTCATTTAGACACTCATATTCAGGATCCGTTTGGGATAATTTTTTTACTTTAGCCGGAATACGATCTGTGATACGCCTTGCCAGTTTATCAATATTATCTCGATATGCCATATTATTCCTTCCAGGCTTTTACTTCATTTTCAAGCCACTTACACCAGTCATCAATTCCCTCACCCGTTTTTGCGCACACCTCAAAAATTTTCGCATTTGGATTACGGTACAAAATATTCTCTTTACATTTCTCTACATCAAAATCAAAGTATGGCAATACATCCATCTTATTAATTAGAACCACATCACACACTTGAAACATCAATGGATATTTTAAAGGTTTGTCGTCTCCTTCTGGAACACTTAAAATAGACACATTTTTAGTGGATCCCGTGTCAAATTCAGCAGGACATACTAAATTTCCTACATTTTCAAGTACAGCCAAATCTAAATCTTCCATACCCATTTCATGCAGTCCTTGACGAGTCATATCTGCGTCTAAATGACACATACCACCTGTATGTAGTTGAATCGTGCGTACGCCATATTCACTGATGGTTTTGGCATCTACATCACTATCAATATCCGCTTCCATAATACCAATTCTCATTCTATCTTTTAATCTTTCTAACGTTCTAGATAGAGTTGTTGTCTTACCTGCTCCAGGACTTGACATAACATTTAATAAGAACACACCTTTATCTTTACATTCTTCTCTTAATTTATTCGCATCTTTATTATTATCTTCAAATACACTTTGTTTTACTTCTATGATTTTATACATGATACAAACCCTCCTAAATTGATTGTAAACGATTTCAAACCGGTAGTAAATAAACACATGTTAGTCTTAGTGATTACGCATGAAATGATCTTCAAAATTT
>OHTN01000840.1_pt1 | contig 10241 bp, 7 predicted proteins | sample 1578971 | NCBI WGS metagenome assembly OHTN01 (sample SAMEA3879509, study PRJEB24766) | human gut metagenome | biome: human-associated habitat; feature: feces | place: USA | collected 1985/1987 | reverse complement strand
GTAGTGGGCGTCTTTGAGCAGGTAGTGTCCCAGCTCCCGCTGATCATGAGCTTCCAGTCCCTGATCCTGGACATGGCGGGCAACGTGGGCACCCAGTCCCTGGCCGTGACCATCCGGGTGCTGATGGACGAGAACCTTACGTTCCGGAACAAGCTGCGGCTGGTGGGCAAGGAAATGCGTGTGGGCTTTTTCAACGGTCTGATCCTGGGCGTGCTGTCGTTCGCCATGGTGGGGCTGTACATCATGCTGTTCAAGCACAAGACCATGCTGTTCTCCTTTGCGGTTTCCGGCTGCATCGGCGTTTCGCTGATCCTCGCCATGCTGATCTCCAGCGCCGTCGGCACGCTCATTCCGCTGTTCTTCAAGAAGATCAAGGTAGACCCGGCAGTTGCGTCCGGTCCGCTCATCACCACGGTGAACGACCTGGTGGCAGTTGTCACCTACTACGGCATGAGCTGGATTTTACTGCTGAACGTTTTGAAACTGGTGTAAGATATACGTGTCTCTACAGAAAATGCGGCACACTGGGCAGACGATACCCGGTGTGCTTTTTTACGTCTGCTTTTTTCGTGAAAGTGCTGCACGAAAATCGATTTTCATAAATATACTGATTAAAATTATGGAGCTTGACAAGTGAGGCTCCCCTGAAAGGGGAGCTGGCAGTGCGTAGCACTGACTGAGGGGTTTCCACTTATTCCGAAAACCTTATAAAAAGATTTTAATAAAGAACCTCTCCACCGCCTAACGGCGGTCCCCCTCCCCTTTCAGGGGAGGCTATCATGAAAATTGTTTTTCGTGAAAGTGCTGCACAGCAGGTTGACATTTTCCATGAAATATGTTACAATTTATGATATGAGCATATTCGGGGAACGAATATGGGAAAAACGGCTGCTTTTCCGAAAGACGGCAGAGCGGCGTATCAGAAAGGATGAAGTTGTATGAATTTTGTCACGGTCCTGTTTTTCCTGGGACTGCTGCTGACAATCGTGGCATCCGTGGGGCTGCTGCGTCTGACGGGGAAGAAAGCACCGCAGGAACAGCGTCTCTGGCCGCTGGCACAGAAACCGGCTGCTGACGAAATGGCAGAAACGGAAAAAGATACCGAAAATGCGGAAGATGCCGCACCGGAGCAGGCTGCGCCGAAAACGCCTGCCGCCGGGAAAAAGCGGCTGTCTGTGCCGAATCTCATCGTGCTGGCAGTCTCTGCCGTGCTGGTGGTGCTGGGACTGGGCGACCTGTTCGGCATCGCCGATTACGGTCAATTTGAGGGCGCTTTTCTGCTCATGGGCATTGCCGCTGTGCTGCAGTATGCTGCCTGTCTGCTGTACCAGTGCCGGAAGAGCCGGACGGTGCGCTTTTTCAGCAAGCTTTTGCTGGTCATGACCGTGCTGGAGCTGACGGTGTTCCAGTATCCGTCCTATCATCTGATGCTGGGCGACTATCCGGAGAAGATTCTGCTGCCCTCGGATGCCACGGTGGAATCCGGGGACTATACCCTGGACGAGAACCTGCACACGCTGACCATCACCGGCAAAAATGAGTGCGTTATCACGTTCAACGATCTGAACGTACCCATCGGGACAGTCCGTGCCGTGGCAAAGCTGGGGAAGGACACCAAGCAGTCCCAGATGGTGCTGGATATGGCGGATGCCACCCATGTGGACTATCGGTATGACATCGCCAAGCAGGCGCTGGTCAAGGGCAGAGAGAATACCCAGTACATCGCCTGTGAATTTTCCGGGGATGTCTCCAAGCTGCGTCTGAAGTTCACCGGAAAAAATGACGGGGACGGGGTAGTCCTGCAGAGCGTACAGCTGAATGCGCCCATTCCCTTTGCCGTTTCGCCGCTCCGGATGGCGCTGGTGCTGGTGCTGGGAACGCTGGCTTATGCGGTGGCGTGCAGCACTACGCTGAAACGCCCGTATCTGGAGACGAAAAAGCTCTGCCGCCGTACCATTACAGTGATGACCGCAGCGGTCATGGCCGTGGCAGTGCTGATCGTTATGGCAAAGCTGCCCGACGGCGGTTTCGCCGGACAGTTCAAGCTGGACAGCGGCAACCAGATCACACAGGAACAGGTGGACGCTTTCGAAAACGGACAAATTTCCCTGCTGAAAGAAGTGGACGATGCGCTGCTCCAGGTGGAGAACCCTTATGACTGGGGAATGCGAAACGACTCCGGCGCAAAGGCGGAGTGGGACCACGTATTCTATGACGGCAAGTATTATTCCTACTACGGCATCGCACCGGTGGTGCTGCTGTATCTGCCGTATCACAAGCTGACCGGACACTACTGCTCCACGAACCTGTCTATCCTGCTGTTCAGCCTGGTGGGACTGCTGTTCCTGGCAATGGCATATCTGGCATTCGTCAAGCGCTGGTGCAAAAACGTCTCCGCCGGAAACATCATCGCCGGCATGGCGATCCTGTTCAGCTCCTGCGGCATCTGGTACAGCGTGGGACGCACGCTGTTCTATGAGATTTCCATTTCCTCCGGATTCGCCTTTGTGGCACTGGGCGCTTATTTCCTGTTCAGTTCCAACGTGCTGAGCGAGGGCAAGGTGTCTCTGGTGCGGACGGCGCTGGCATCCCTGTTCCTGGGCATCGCCGTGCTGTGCCGTCCGACTCTGGCGGTCTATGCCGTGGTGGCAGTGCTGTATTTCCTGTACGCCATCCCCAAGTCCGGGAATGTGCTGGTGCAGGCAGAGGACGGCACTTCGTCTCTGGCAGTCCGCAAGCCCCGGCGCATCGCCTACGTGCTGTGCGCAGCCCTGCCGCTGCTGGCGCTGGGCATCACCCAGATGGTGTACAACTACGCCCGGTTCGGCTCGCCGCTGGACTTCGGCATCCAGTACTCGCTGACCATCAACGACTTCACCCATTCCCAGTACCACACCTCGTTCGTGCTGATCGGTCTGTGGAATTATCTCTTCGCCGCACCTCAGTTCCTGCCGGAGTATCCGTACATCAGTACGCCTTTCTCCAAGCTGGACACCAACGGCTTTTACTTCAACGATGACGGCAACACCTCCGGCATCCTGTTCCTGGCGATCCCGGTTGCGGCATATCTGCTTGCCCGTGCGGCACTGCGCCGTCTGCCGGACACCAAGACACGCTGGAAATACGGCGTGATGGTGGGACTGCCCTGCGTGGTCATGCCGCTGGTCATCATCTGCTCGATCTGGGAAAGCGGCTATGCGGTGCGCTATACGGCGGACTTCTCCTGGGAGATTCTGCTGGGCGCACTGACGATCCTGTTCTTCCTGTATCAGAAGTCCAGGAACGAAACGAAAAAGGATCTGACCCGGAAGTTTATGGCGGCTGCGATGCTCTGCGCTGTTGTGGTAAACGGTGTGCAGATCTTCAAGTTCGCATTTCCCCAGGATCAGTACCCGGCGATCTGTGACCATCTGACACAGCTGATCGCATTCTGGAAGTAAGGAGCATGAATCTGATGGATACATTATATTTGGTCATTCCGTGTTATAACGAAGAAGAAGTGCTGCCGGAAACTTCAAAACAGCTTCTGGCGAAAATGCAGTCGCTGATGGCGGCGGAGAAAATCTCGGAGAAGAGCCGCATCGTCTTTGTCAACGACGGCTCGAAGGACCGCACCTGGGAGATCATCCAGGCGCTGCACCAGGAGAATCCCATTTACCAGGGCGTGTGCCTGTCCCGGAACCGGGGACACCAGAATGCGCTGCTGGGTGGTCTGATGACAGTGAAGAATCACTGCGACATGGCAATTTCCCTGGATGCCGACCTCCAGGACGATATCGATGCCATTGACGAGATGGTGGACAAGTACTATGCCGGAAATGACGTGGTCTACGGTGTGCGGAATGCCCGGAAAACGGATACCTTTTTCAAGAAGTTCACCGCCGAGGGCTTTTATAAGGTCATGAAGATGATGGGCGCAGACGTGGTGTTCAACCACGCCGACTATCGTCTGATGAGCCGCCGTGCGCTGGACGGACTGGAATCCTTCAAGGAGGTCAATATGTTCCTCCGTGGCGTTGTCCCCATGATCGGCTATAAGAGCGACAAGGTGTACTATGCCCGAAAGGAGCGTTTCGCCGGAACTTCCAAGTATCCGCTGAAAAAGATGCTGTCCTTTGCCTGGGAAGGCATCACATCCCTTTCCACAAAGCCCATCGCCCTCATTACCCGGCTAGGTACGCTGATCTTCCTGGTGAGCATCATCATGCTGATCTATTCCTTCGTGCGGCACTGCATGGGCGCAACCATCACGGGCTGGACTTCGCTGATCGTGTCCATCTGGGCAATCGGCGGCTTGCAGCTCCTCGCCATCGGCGTCATCGGGCAGTACATCGGAAAGGTCTACTTAGAGACAAAGGAACGCCCGAAGTTTATCATTGAAACGTATCTCTCCGATGAGGACGCAGATGCGGATAAGGATAAGACACAGAAGTAATTAAAAGTAACACTGCATAAAAATAAATTCCCGGAGACTTGTCCCGGGGATTCTTTTGGAGGGTCTGGTTATGGCATATATTCCCAACGAAAACCGTTATTCTCAGATGGAATACCGCCGCTGCGGAAACAGCGGGCTGAAACTGCCCCTGCTGTCCCTGGGGCTGTGGCACAACTTCGGCGACACCAACAGCCTGGAGCGGATGGCACAGCTCTGTGAGACAGCGTTTGACGGCGGCATCACCCATTTCGACCTGGCGAACAACTACGGGCCGCCTGCTGGTGCGGCGGAGCGAAACTTCGGCAGACTGCTGAAAACCATTTTCGCCGGTCACCGGGATGAACTGGTCATCAGCACCAAAGCCGGCTATGATATGTGGGACGGTCCCTACGGCGACGGGGGCAGCCGGAAGTATCTGCTGGCGAGCCTGGATCAGAGTCTGAAACGGCTGGGTGTGGACTATGTGGACATCTTCTACCACCATCGCCCCGACCCGGAAACGCCTCTGGAGGAGACCATGGGCGCACTGGCGCAGGCGGTGCGGAGCGGCAAGGCGCTGTATGTGGGGCTGTCCAACTATGACGGCGAGACCATGCGCCGGGCGGCGGACATCCTGGAACAGCTGCACTGTCCGTACATCATCAACCAGAACCGGTACTCCATCCTAGACCGGGAGACGGAGCGCAACGGCATCCTGGATGCCAGCGCCGACCGGAAAAAGGGCGTTATCATTTACAGTCCCCTGGCGCAGGGAATGCTGACCGACCGCTATCTCCACGGCATTCCGGAGGACAGCCGCATCCGCACCGACGGCAGATTTTTGCAGGCATCCCAGCTGACGGAAGAACGCCTGGCGCAGCTCCGGCAGCTGCAGGCGATCGCACAGGACAGGGGACAGACGCTGGCACAGCTGGCGCTCTGCTGGATCCTGCGGCAGAAGGCGGTGACCAGCGTGCTGGTGGGCGCATCCCGTCCGGAACAGATCACGGACACCCTGCAGATCGTGGGGCAGAAACCGCTGACCGATGAGGAACTCCGGGCAGTCGATGCAGCAGTAGGACTGTGAGAACCGGCGTGTGCGGCTTTTTCAAAAGGGGCTTGACAATCCCGAAAAAATAGCGTATAATAGGGATAGAGAGAGGGCATACCAGTAGACGGTCTGCTCCCACTGCTTGAGTTAAAGATTTAACCGCCACAAGTTTGGAGACTACGGGCGGTTATTTCTTTTTCTTGCCGTGGTGATTCTGATTACTATTTTTATGATTATAGTAAATGTACAAGATCACGCTGATACAATCCAGCAGAAAGCTGCCGATTTTCAGCAGATCACCAAAGGTGACGTATTGATCCATCATACCGATCACCTCCCATCTGTTCAAGTGAGCAGTGGGAGCAAAAATCAGAAAAAGACTTGACCGCCTACCGTTTCAGGTATGCCCTCAGATATTCAGTATACCACGTTTTGCAAAAAATGTCAAACAAAAAATCCGGCAGCAGGACTCAGATTCCTGTTGTCGGATTTTTGCATTTCCATGTAATTTACGCTTGACTTATGCTTTTCTTATGCCTGGTTTCAGCATTTGCTTGTCCTTATGTTTAATGACTTCCATCATAATAAGCGCCATGATGACAGAGCAGATGTCCGCAATGGGCTGGGCGAAGATCAGACCGTCCAGACCGATCAGAGCGTTGGCGATGAACAGTACCGGCAGGAAAATGAATCCCTGGCGGCTGACGGACAGGATCAGAGATGCCAGACCGTGTCCCATGCCCTGGAAAGCGTTGTTGTTCACGAAGATAATGCCCAGGAACGGTCCGGAGACCATCAGCGCCCGGAGCATCTTCACGGCGTAGTTCTGCTGGGTGATAACATCTGCCGCAGAGCCGGAAGAGCCGGAGGTCATAAAGATGCTGATGACCGGCTCAGTGAACAGGAAGTACAGCGCCGTCAGAATCAGCCCCAGCACCAGGGTGCAGACCATGCTGAACCGTACCACTTTTGTCATCTTGGTGAAGTTCCGTGCGCCGTAGTGGAATCCCACCAGCGGCTGGATGCCGATACCGATGCCCAGCTGGATGAACACTACCAGCATATTTGCTTTCATGGCGATGCCCATGCCGCCGGTGGCGAGAACGTCGATGTTATTCAGCAGCCGGTTCAGCACCAGGTTGGACAGGCTCATCAGCACATTAGTGAAAAACATGGGGACGCCGATGGAGAACACGCCGCTGAAAATGCCGCCTTTCATGGTGAAGTGCTTCGGATTCGGGGAGAGCATGGTGCGGCTGACTTTCAGATAGATGAGGTAGAACAGCGTTGCCACCGTGTTGCCGATGCTGGTGGCGATGGCTGCACCCTTGACGCCCATGCCCATGGCAAGGATCATGATGGGGTCCAGGATGATGTTGGTCACAGCGCCGATCATCATGCCGAACATGGAGACTTTCGCCGCACCCTCGCCCTTGACCAGGTTGCTCATGGCGCTGCTCAGCACCGTGGGGATTGCACCCACGCCGATGTAGAACAGATAGTCCCTGGTGTACTGTTCCAGATTCTGATAGTTCTGCACCAGCTTGTCATAGGCGTCGCCGGAAATATCCTTGGAAATATTGGCGATGTTGGCGGACGCATCTGCACCCACCAGCGGCAGGATCCAGCTCACGCCCAGGGTCAGCGCCAGGGTGGCGAGCAGTCCCACAAGGACAGCGCCCCAGAAACTGAAGCTGCTGATTTTTTTCACCCGTTCATATTCCCGTGCGCCCAGAGAACGGGAGATAAAGGCGCAGCCGCCGATGCCGAACAGGTTGCCGAATGCCATGAGGATCATAAACACCGGGGTCGCCATGGAAACGGCATTCATCTGATAGGGGTCGTGGGTCTGTCCTACAAAGACTGTGTCCACCATGTTGTACAGCACGGTGACCAGCATACTCAGCACCGACGGGATCGCCAGTACTGCCACAGCTTTGGGGATAGACTCGATTTCAAAAACGGAGGTTTTCTTTTCTTTCATTTGCATATAGGCATAACTTCCTTTCTGTTACGGCGAAAAACGAGGCAGAAATGCGGTGACATTCTGCCTCGTTTGCATTTGTTCGGTTGAGGTACTCTTATACGTTAAAGCGGAACAGCACGATGTCGCCGTCCTGCATCACATATTCCTTGCCTTCCAGACGCACCAGTCCCTTTTCCTTGGCAGCCGCCATAGAGCCGCACGCCATCAGATCGTCATAGGAGACAACTTCGGCACGGATGAATCCCTTTTCGAAATCGGTGTGGATCTTTCCGGCAGCCTGGGGCGCTTTCGTTCCCCTGGTGATGGTCCATGCACGGACTTCCTGCTTGCCGGCGGTCAGATAGGAGATGAGACCCAGCAGAGAATAGCCCTCCCGGATGATGCGGTTCAGACCGGATTCCTCCAGTCCCAGATCTTCCAGGAACATTGCCTTGTCATCTGCCTCCATGTCTGCGATATCCTCTTCGATCTTCGCACAGATGGGCAGTACTGCGGCGTGTTCTGCCTCAGCAATCTGCTTGACTTCCTGGTAGTGTTCATTTTTGTCCACGCCGTTGCGGAAGTCCTCTTCGCTCATGTTTGCGGCATAGATCACCGGCTTTGCGGACAGCAGCGGCATATCGTGGATCCAGCTCAGCTCGTCCTCGGTGAAGTCAAAGCCACGGGCAGACTTGCCCTCTTCCAGGTGCGCCTGGAGACGTTCCAGAAAGTCCACCTGTGCCTGGAGCTTTTTGTCGCCCTTCAGCGCCTTTTTGGTGCGGTCGATGCGGCGTGCCACCATCTCCATATCGGAGAAGATCAGCTCCAGGTTGATGGTCTCGATGTCCGATGCCGGATTGATTCTGCCGTCTACATGGATGATGTTCTCGTCCTCAAAGCAGCGTACCACGTGGACGATGGCGTCCACTTCCCGGATGTCGCCCAGGAACTTGTTGCCCAGACCTTCGCCCTTGGATGCGCCTTTTACCAGTCCGGCGATGTCCACGAACTCCAGGGTAGCCGGGGTGAACTTGTCCGGCTCGTACATTTCAGCCAGCTTGTCCAGACGTGCGTCCGGCACAGAGACGATGCCTACATTTTTTTCAATGGTGCAGAACGGATAGTTTGCCGACTCTGCGCCTGCATTTGTCAGGGCGTTGAACAGGGTGCTTTTGCCCACGTTGGGCAGCCCAACCATACCTAATTTCATTGTAACAGCTCCACCTTTTTGAAGAGCGTGCGCAGCATCCGGCATATGCAGAGAGATGCGCCGCAGGCTCTGAGATTATCCGGCATTGCGCCGGGGATTGACATATCATTGACACATACATTATAGTTTAGCACAGAAAGCCGGATTTGTCAAGATTTTTGCGAAAATGCGCTCGAGAATACTCTGCACAAAAGTGTAAACCATCCGTCCAATCGTAGGGGCGAACATTGTTCGCCCGCTCCGGTAAGCGCTGTCGGCAAGGTTACAGCTTGCCAGTTCAGCACAAATCGCATCCCCAAAAACCCCCTTGCAATCTCTTCCGAAATTTGCTATACTATTATAACAGCGATATATTCAAGCAAAATCGAAACGGAGTGAATCTATATTGAATATCCCACAGAAACTGGCTGACGAGTTCCAGCTGCGGCAGGAACAGATCGACAACACCATCGCCCTGCTGGATGACGGCAAGACCATCCCCTTTATTGCACGCTACCGGAAAGAGCGCACCGGCTCGCTGGATGACCAGGTGCTGCGTGCCATCGACAACCGGCTGCAATACCTGCGCAAGCTGGAACAGCGCAAGAGCGAGATCCTTTCCGCCATCGAGTCCCAGGGCAAGCTGACCCCGGAACTGACGGAAAAGATACAGAAAGCGGAGACTCTGGTGGAGACGGAGGATCTGTACCTGCCGTATCGTCCCAAGCGAAAGACCCGTGCGTCTATGGCGATCGCCCGTGGCTTGGAGCCGCTGGCACGGACGCTGATGGCGCAGGATGCCGGAACAGACCCGGTGCAGGCGGCACAGGCGTTCCTCACGGAAGAAGTGCCGGATACGGATGCGGCGCTCCAGGGCGCAATGGACATCCTGGCAGAGGAGATGGCGAACGACGCCGACCTGCGCAAACAGATGCGCCGCCTGGTGATGCTCACCGGCACGATACAGTCCCACGCCGTGGATGCGGATGCGGAAACACCCTATCAGAACTACTACGACTATGCCGAACCGGTAAAGCGCATCGTGGGTCACCGTGTCCTCGCCATCGACCGTGGCGAACGGGAGGGCGCACTGAAAGTGGCAGTTACGCTGCCGGAGGGACACGGGGCATCCATGCTGATCCAGAAGTTTGTGAAGAACCAGAGTCCCTGCGGAAAGCTGGTGCAGACTGCCGCAGAGGATGCGTTTCAGCGGCTGCTGTTCCCGGCGGTGGAACGGGAGATCCGTAAGGCGCTGACCGAACAGGCGGCAACGGCTGCCATCGGTGTGTTTGCGTCCAACCTGCGGCAGCTGCTCATGGCGGCACCGCTGAAAAACCGAACCGTCCTGGGCGTAGATCCCGGCTACCGCACCGGCTGTAAGCTGGCTGTGGTGGACGAGACGGGAAAGGTGCTGGATACCGGCGTGGCGCACATCACCCTGGGAAAGGGCGCATCCCTGGAAAAGGGCAAGGATACCATCCGGAAGATGCTGCGGCAGCACCATGTGACCGCCGTCGCCATCGGAAACGGCACGGCGTCCCGGGAATCCGAGGCTGTGGTGGCAGAACTGCTGAAAGAGCTGCCCTATTCTGTGGCGTATATGGTGGTCTCTGAGGCTGGG
>OHTN01000827.1_pt1 | contig 10430 bp, 10 predicted proteins | sample 1578971 | NCBI WGS metagenome assembly OHTN01 (sample SAMEA3879509, study PRJEB24766) | human gut metagenome | biome: human-associated habitat; feature: feces | place: USA | collected 1985/1987 | reverse complement strand
ATCAAGAGCAGCAGCATCCAGTGTGGTTCCTGGGGTTACGATCCTTACAACCTCACGCTTTACCAGTCCTTTGGCTTTTTTAGGATCCTCTACCTGCTCACAGATTGCTACCTTATGTCCTCTCTCGATCAGACGATTAATATAAGTCTCCGCAGCATGATAAGGGACACCACACATGGGTGCCCTCTCCTCTAATCCGCAGTCCTTTCCTGTAAGGGTAATCTCCAGTTCCCTGGTGACAAGCAATGCATCATCAAAAAACATTTCATAAAAATCTCCCAGACGGTAAAATAGAATGCAGTCTTTATATTGTTCCTTTGTCTTGCAGTATTCCTGCATCATCGGACTCATTGCCATTTAATTGTTATCTCCTATCTTCATAACAGCTCACTGCTGTTTTTTATCTCATATATATTGTATTTTTGACATCTTAAGATTTTAACATGAATAAATAGAAGATGCAAGATAGAGTATAAACATTTATTCTATCCCTAAAATGAAGCGCTGGAAGGATAACTGGGACGCAATCTCGCCGATCTTTAAATTTTCAACGACGGTCAGAACGGTGATTTATACTACAAATGTTATTGAATCCCTGAATTCTACCTACCGGAAACTGAATCGCCAGAGAAGCGTATTTCCAAGCGATACAGCTCTATTAAAGGCACTGTATCTTGCTACATTTGAAGCTACAAAGAAATGGACCAGTACGATCCGCAACTGGGCACAGGTGTATGGTGAACTGAGTATTATGTACGAAGGACGCCTCTCAGAGTAACGAATAAACGGGCGAATAAGACGGGCGGAAAACCGCCTGCTCTTGACATGCCATTCAACAACTGTTATATATAAAACAAGGGTGAAAAGCTCAAACTGTAAGCTCACCACCCTTGCATATCATAGAAGAATCTTATTTACAGACTTTTTCTCACAGTCTCGATTTGATGGATCCATGCGCCTTTTTTAGAAAATTACAATTCTATATCATATGACTTTTTCTTAGTCCGAGCAGGCTGATTTCGCCGTATTTCCTGTTCTCTTTGATATTTAAGTTCCCATGCACGATGGGAGAAGACATCAGGATCTTCCACATTGAGATAATCCACTTCATTGGTCGCAATATCACGACGGTGATAGTCATAATATTTACCGAACGTACCTTTGAGTTGCTCTATCAGCTTGTCCCGAAAATCAGGACGTATCTGGATTCTGGTGTCCAGCAATTCTGTATACTGTTCAGGTTCAGGACGAAATTTTTCTTCCCGGAAAGCGGCAGCATCTTTTTCAAGCTGTTTTTTGAGCGAGATGTCCTGAGAATCTAGGATATCAAGATTGTTATTCATCTGGTCGTATTTCTTGGATAGATTCGTCATATCTTTATCGGTAGAGCATTCTGCCTGGAAGATTAGCTGCTCTTTCCTTGATTTCAGTTCTTCAATTTCTTCGGTAACAGTGGTAAGCTGCTGATTCAATTTTATATGCTGGATGGGATTAAAAATACTGGCTTTCTCTTTTTTTACATAGCCATTAGTGTCAGAAGATAATATTCTTCGTCCATAGCTTTATCCGGGATAAATTCTTTGTGTCCTTCGCCAATCCGGTAGTAAATGCCGTTATATTCCAGAATATTCCCGGTGAAGATTGGTTCTGTTTCATAGGCTTTGATTCCGGTTGGCGTGACGGTGTTTGCTGTTTTCATATTGCCATAGCCATGATCTACAGCGATGATTTTTGTGTTTCTGAGTTCTCGCATAAAAAACACCTCCATTTTCGTATTGATTAATTCAGCAGGCTGTACCGGTGTGGTACTGCTTTGCTGTGAGATAAGCATACGAAAATCGGAGGTAAAAGACATTGAGGGGAAATTGAGCAGGAATTGAGAAAAAAGATATATTGTGCTTACGTTCTTCATGTACTCTTGTTGTGATTTCATTGTTTTTTATCGTATAATATGGATACTGGAGGTGGTTTGGATGAAATACAAGATTTTAGTTGTCGATGATGATAAAGAATTGGTGAAAATGCTTTGTAGTTATTTTAATATGAAACAATATGAAACCATTACGGCTAAAGATGGAATGGAAGCATTAAATAAAATAAAAATGAAACCGGATATTATTTTGTTGGATATCAATATGCCACGCATGGATGGGATTGAAGTATGTCGTCTGATACGCAGTAAAGTGTTATGTCCAATTTTATTTCTGACAGCAAGAGTTGACGAAGATGATAAAATTAATGGGTTGCTTTCAGGTGGGGATGATTATATTACGAAACCATTTAGTCTTCGGGAGTTGGAAGCAAGGATTGTCACAAACATAAAGAGAGAAGAAAGGCATCAACAAAAAACGGAATACCGTTTCATGGATGAAATGCTGATTGATTATTCTGAAAAAATAGTAGCTATAGCTGGACACAGGATGGAGTTCACAAAAATTGAATATCAGATTATTGAATTCTTATCCATGCATCCAGGGCAGGTGTTTGATAAAGAACGTATATATGCACAAGTCTGTGGATATGATGCGGAAGGGGACAGTAGAACGATAACGGAATTAGTACGGCGTATAAGGAAAAAAATAGCGGATTATTCAGAAAAAGAATACATAGAAACTGTATGGGGGATTGGATACCGATGGAAAAAATAAGAAACTTGTCACTGAAAAAAACAATTCTGCTTTATTTTGTGATCAGCTTAACGGCAGCATTTCTGTTATCTGGATTTACAGTTCATTTTGCAAGAAATATGCAGAATAAAATATGGGAAAAATATATTGATTATGCAGATTATACGGAAGTGTTTCAGCAATATGGAAAGAAATACGAGATTGAGATATCAAGACCTAATCAATCGCAGATGAATCGTTTGGACTATCATCTTTCGGAAATGTGTGACTTTATGGAAACATATTCGGTACTGATTTTTTCGATTGTTGGGAGTGTTGTTGCGGTATTCTTTTTTTATAAAAATAAGTTAAAGACACCTCTACAGGAACTAAAAGATGCCTCACAAATGATTGCAGATAATGAACTGGATTTTCATGTGTCCTATGAAAATAAAGATGAGATGGGAACTTTGTGTAAAGAATTTGAAATGATGCGAAGTGCTTTAGCAGATAACAACAGAAAGATGTGGCGAATGATTGATGGCGAGAAGGCTTTGCGGAATGCAATTGCACATGATATACGTTCTCCACTTTCCATATTGCGTGGGTATCAGGAAATGCTCTTAGAGTTTGTTTCTGCCGAGAGTATAAAAACAGAGGATGTTATTGATATCTTACAAACAGGCATGTATCAGATTGACCGTATAGAGCATTTCACGGAAAACATGAGAAAAATGTCCCATTTAGAACAGAGGGAACTGCAATGCTCAGAGATAGAATTATCGGAACTGGCAAAAAAGATTGAGGCAGAAGCTGCCATGCTGTCCAAGAAGGAAAGTAAATTATGTAAGGTAGAAAGAGTGCAGGAACAAAACATTGTGAAAGTGGATGAGGAACTTGTCATGGAAGTGACAGACAACTTGCTGGAAAATGCGGTTCGATATGCACAAAAAAGTATTGCTTTGCAGATAAAGAAAAAGGATGGTTTTCTTATAATTTCTGTTGAAGATGATGGAATAGGATTTGTGGATACTGAGGAAAAAGTAACAGAGCCATTTTATCATAAGAATCCACAAGATGATTTAAAGCATTTTGGCCTTGGTATGTATATTTCTCGTATTTTCTGTGAAAAGCATGGAGGAAATTTGAAAATATATAATGCCAGACAAGGCGGTGCTCATGTAGAAGCTCTTTTCAAAGCTGAATAAAAATACTTTATAAGGCTGAAATCACAAATAAAGTGGTTTTAGTCTTTTTTGTTGTGAATTTATTGAGAATTGATTTGTATGATGTTGTTAAAGAAATAAAGAAAGGAAGAGATACAATGAAAACAATCATAAAAAGAAGTATACTTGATTATTTAAAGAACCCTGTTTTGTGGATTGGCTTGATTATTATAGTCGCCAGTATATATCAATGTCTGTCATCGTATTTGCAAATTCATTATATCAAACAGAATGAACAGATCACACAAAATGACGTAGCATTGGAAGATGCTGATGTCATGGATGGGTACATTCCCACATCTGATGATAAAGAAAGAAGAAGGGAGTGGGAAGATACGATCAAAGAGACGTTAATGGACACCTCACAAAATGGTTTTGGATTTAGCAGGCAGGAAGCAGATCATGTAATGAAAGAAATTCAGAATATGGATGTAAAGACTGCTTCTGAGTTTTTGGAATCCCAATATGGCTATTATAATGCAATATATGCTTATGAGGACCTTGAAATTCATAAGGGGACAGCAGAAGAAATCAATCATTATATCGAGCGGAAATTATCTGAACATTCTTTTTCCTGGTACTTTGCCAAAAAGTTCACGGATTTTGCAGGATTGCATATGGCCTTTTTTGCAACAGTCTTGCTATCATTTTTATTTATTCAGGATACACGAAAAAGTACCTATGAATTATTACATACAAAGCCTGTTACGGCAATCCAATATATATGTGGGAAAGTAATAAGCGGATTCATTAGTATGTTGGGAGTATTAGTGATTTTGAATGTTATATTCTTTATGCTGTGTTTGAAAACGTCTTTAGAATCGGGCTTTCCAGTAACACCAATTGATTTTTGCGTGAATTCTCTGATCTATATTGTTCCGAATCTTTTGATGATATGTTGTGTCTATACAATTACAGCAGTAATATTTAAAAATCCGCTTCCGGCAGCACCAATCTTGTTTTTACACATTATATATTCAAATATGCTGACCATGAAGAATGATATTTATTATATGAGACCGTTCTCTATTATGGTGCGATTCCCTGGCAGATTTTTTGAAACACATGTAGCTAAAATGTCAAACATAAATCAGATTATTCTTGTAATTTCATCAGTTATATTAGTATGTATTTCTGTTACAATCTGGAAAAGGAGGAGGGTTCATTGAAAACGGAACTAAAAAACTGCCTGTCGTTATATAAGATTTTTTATTCATGTGCATTTATACTGATATTGTGTGCTATTCATCCGATTATATACTATGAAGAAATCGGTTCAGCGATTCAGTCGCCAATAGCATTTTTAACAATTATTTTTTGTAGTGACACATATTTGATGGAAGTAAAAAGTAAGCGTGCCGATGTATTTCATTTGTATGATCAAAAAAAGCAGTTAAAAGTAATATCGCAGAGAGTGGGCGTTCAAATATTATATTTATTAATACTTTCCTGTGTTGGATATGTTTTGTTTTTCTGGCAAAAACCGGGCAGTGTAAACGAAGGCGTTTCGGGCACTCAGATATTCCTTTTATTTTTCATTGCAATGTTCGGAACCATCTGGCTTTGGAGTATATGCTCTGTGATTTTGTGTACATTGCTTCGAAATATGTGGGCAGGTATTGGATGTTTATTTGGAATTGTCATTGGACTTATATCAAAAGCGGGAAGTTCATTTTTCGGAAATCTGGGATTGTTTTCTTTCAGCTCTTGTGAACTTAATCAATTAATGTCCGAGAGTTGGATTTATGGAACGCTTGTGTCTTTTATAGTGGGTCTGCTTTTATTTGCAGTATTACCAATGGCTTTAAAGAAAAGGGGATAGATTATGAGTATTAGAATAAATGATTTAACAGTTAGATTTAAAAATGGTGTAGTTGCAGTAAATAAGGCATCTCTTGAAATACCTAAGGGAATTTACGGACTTTTGGGTGAGAATGGTGCCGGAAAAACCACTTTGATGAGGGTTCTTACAACTGTTTTAAAACAAACGGAAGGAATGGTTTCCCTTGATGGAATTCTGTATAACGAGGGAAATTATGAGAAAATACAGAAAAAGATTGGTTATCTTCCACAGGAAATCGACTTATATCCGAATCTTACGGTGAAAGAATGTCTTGTATATATGGGGGGACTGTCAGGAGTATCCAGAAATGAGCTCGAACAAAGAATTACCTATTATCTGGAAAAGACTTCTCTTACAGAGCATCAGAATAAAAAAATGCGGCAATTATCTGGTGGTATGAAGAGACGTGTCGGACTCATACAGGCACTTCTTAATAATCCGGATTTTTTGATTATTGATGAACCTACCACCGGGTTAGATCCGGAAGAAAGAATCAGGATCCGCAATCTTCTGGTTGATTTTTCAAAGGATAGAACTGTGCTGTTTTCCACTCATGTAGTAGAAGATTTAGCAGCAACCTGTACACAGCTTGCCATTATGAAAAAGGGAAGTTTTTTATATTCTGGAAGCGTGAGTGGGTTGCTGGAAAATGCAAAGGGCTGTGTTTGGAATTGTACGGTACAAAATGCAGAAGAAGCCCGTTTGTTAGAAGCCAATTATTCTATATCATCTAAGCAGTATGTAGAAAATGGAATTCATATGAAAGTATTAAGCAAAGGAAAGCCAAATGAGAATTGTGTCCTGGATAATGATATCACTTTGGAAGATGCATATATTTATTTGACGAATAGTTGAATATAACGGCGGGCAAGTTGCCCGCCGTAAATTATGTTTGTTTTGTTAAAAGACCGGATAGAGTTTTTCCAATGGAAAATCCAATCTGTGGATATAACTCCTGAATTTCCTGATATTTTGCTTCAATCATTTCAGGCTCATCAGCCCAGATCTTTTCATATATTTTGAAAGCTCTTTTAAAATATGTTTTGGCTTGCGAAAGATTGGCAGTCATCAGATAAATGGTTCCAAGGGTTTCCTGTACTTTGGCATAATCCAGACAGTCATCGGAATGGTATTCCTTGATGATACCGGATAATTTTTGCAATTCGGAGATTCCTCTTTCGGGTTCCTGCTGTTCTGTCAGGAACATTGCATAATTGGCAATCTGAGGTATGCTGTCATTTATATGAAGCAGGTTAAATTGGTCAAGCAGTGAGATACTTTTTTCCATGTGTTCTCTTGCAAGATCGGGATGACCGTTCATGCGGTAAAGTCCACCGAGATTGGCATGAAGGTTGGAAACAAGGCGAGCATTGTCAGCAGTGATATTTTCTATCTGGGCAAGTGCATCTTTTTCCAGTTTTATTGCTTTTTCAGGTTTGGTTTCAAGAGTTGCTTGAAAATCCAGTAATAATGCCCGGTCAGAGTCGGTTCCAATGTTTTTTGTCTTTAACAGCCCCGTCAGTTCCTGAATGATTCCATTCATACCTTTGTAGTAGTTATAGTTATCCATGTATGGAAATGCATTTTCCAGAAAAAGCAGATACTTTGGCATATCATCTTTTTCAATCAGATCTAAGATATTTCCTATTGTTTGAAATAGCTTTTTGTAATAATCTACTTCCATTCCATGCATTAAACATATTTTCTGTAAAGAATCCAGTAATATGTGGCAGCGAGTTACAGATGGTTTTGTCTCTGAAAGGGTGATTTCCTGAATCATCGGATGCAGAGAGATAGTGCGACGTGTTGTTGTCTGAACGAAACCAGTCTCAATTAAATCGTTGATTTCATTTAGTGTGGGCAGTTCCAGCCATTTGGCAAATATACGGGCAGAAATACCGGTGGAAGGAAGAAAGCATAGATTACACATGATATCCTGCTGTTTAAGAGATAAAGTGTATAGAGAAAACAGCGTATGGATATGACTGTAATAGGTGGCTTTGCTGCTTTTTCCACCTGAAGTCTTGTTAATAACTGGTCTGGAGTTGAGATTCCATTTTCCAGAAGTTTTGCTGCCAGTTCCACGGCAAAAGTATGAGAGTGAACAGTTTCGATGATCTTTTCAACTGTTGCACGGTACGTGTCTGCCTCTGAATAAAATGCTGATGCCAGCTGGAAGAGAGCGTTCATATCCTCTATTTCTTTTAATGGCAGAGTACAGTATTCATCCAGTTTGCTTCTGGTTGTAAACAAAATCTGGCAGCGATATTTTAATACTACTGACAGAAAGCTGTCCTGCGTGGCAGTGACATTAAAATTATCTATGATAAGCAGAGTATCAGATTTCAGGGAACGCAGAAAACGGTTATGTCTTTGAAACCGTTCCTGTTCGCTGATTTCTGGTGGATCATCAATAAAATCCATGTCAGTAATATCCTGATGAAGATTGCCGGTATATTCTACATATAGAATGTTAGTGTAATGCTCTTTGCAATGTTTTGCGTAGGCTTTGGCAAGTTCGCTTTTACCAATACCGGCAATTCCGCAAAGAAAAACATGACGGTTTTCCTCAAGCATGGTATATAATTCTTCCAGTTCTTTATCTCTTCCGATAAAATGACGGCATGGTTTCGGAACCTCACTGTCCATAATATAATCCAGCACAATGGGTGACAGGGCACCTCCGGCAATTAATTTTTGATTTTTAGTATCACGTTTGATAAATTGTCGCTCCATGCCAAAAGAAATCAGCTTTGCAAGAAAAAGCAGACGTGAGCTGGCTGGTTTGTACAGAGAAGCCAGATTTTTCTTTTTGGCATCGGAGATGGTGTCATCTTGTATAAATAATGTGTATATATCCTGCATAGCCATATTGCAGTCAGACATCAATGGAAGCAGATTCTGGTGAATGGTTTCTGCCAGTTTTTTCTGATTACTGGGTTTGGAATAGTAGGCAGATATTTTGGGACTGATCTTTGCTTGACCGGTCAGCCAACGACAAACCAGACCATTATCCATAGAAAAATCCTGATTTGCCGGATCATCCATAAAATCTTCAAATAATTCGTATAAAAAATCAGGCTGACTCATTTGATTACTTTCGCTGATATGATTTTTTAAGCAAGTGCTAATAGAAGAAAAATCGCATCGATTCAATAGAAATTCCCCTTTCGTAGTTAAGATTAAGTATATCTATCATAACACGAACATATATTCGATTCAAGGAAATGCGGATTTTTTTAAATTGATTGTGTCAATTTACAATCAATTTCTATTCAATGTGGTTTTCCGGCAGGTTCTGTAAAATAAGCTCAGATCAAAACAATGACGGGAGGAGCTTATGCAACAGAATATTGAATTTGAGCGGTGCATTGATTTTCTGGTACGGATGATTGATAAGTACGGCGAAGAAGTCCTCCGGGAGTTGGAGGAAGAAAAACAGAATAAAGAAGAAAAAATAGCATAGAATACTTCTGAGCGGATATGGCTGAGAATGTTTTGACATATTGACAGGACATTTAAAATGACGTATACTAAGCTCAGTGATCGTTCTGTAGAAACTTGCGAAGCCTACAGGCGGGGGAGAGCCTGCGGGTCTCTCCCTCTTTTGTTTTAAGGAGAAATGAGATGCAGACACCGAAAAAATTCTCTTCTTTTAGTGACCAGGTTTCCTGGATCAGTGATGAAAAGGGAATAAAAATAAAAGACAGAGAATATGCGGAAGAGATGTTACGCCAAATAGGATATTTTCCTCTTATGGGAGGATATAAACATCTTTTTAGAATATCAAACACAAAAAAATATAAAGCAGGAACAAGTTTTGAAGAAATAGTCAGTCTGTATAAGTTTGATGCAGAGCTTAGAGAGTTGTTCTTTAAATATTTACTGCAGATTGAGCGACAGATGCGTTCTTTGATGTCATACTATTTTACTGAAATGTATGGAGCAGAGCAGAAGCAGTACCTGGACGCTAATAATTATAATAATACAAAAAGAAATCATGCAACAATCGTAAAGTTGATAGCGACCTTGAAACGGGCAACAACGACCACAGATTATACATATATCAATTATTATCGCAAGACATATGGTGAAATTCCATTATGGGTTTTGGTAAATGTACTTACGTTTGGAAACTTATCAAAAATGTTCCGAGTGTTTCCGCAGTCCTTAAAATCAAAAGTATCAAAAAACTTTGAACCTTTGAATCAGCATCAGATGGAACAGTTTCTATCTGTTCTCACTAAGTATAGGAATGTATGTGCCTATGGGGAACGACTGTTTACATACAGAACAGTAGATGCTATTGCGGATACACCGCTTCATAAAAAACTTTCATTACCACAGAGCGGTAATCAGTACGAAAAAGGAAAACAAGATTTGTTTGCTGTGGTGATTGCTTTTAGATATCTATTACCTGGAAAAGATTTTCTGGAATTTAAAAGAAAGCTTATAAAAGAGATTGACCGAGTAAACAGAGAAGTAGAGCATATAAGCGAAGTTGAATTATTGAATAAAATGGGTTTCTCGGAAAACTGGAAAAGTATTACCAAATATCATTTAAAGTAAAGAAATATCCTCTAAGAGATAGTGAAATACCTATTGTCTTAGAGGATTTTTTGTATTAATTATAGGATTGACAAAGAAATGAGTCAATAAGAAAATAAGTCTCGTTTTCCACATATATATTCACCACTTAGATTTCTCTCAATACCCATCTGTGAATGAAGTCGGGTGTTACAAAGTGGACGCTTG
>OHTN01000825.1_pt1 | contig 10459 bp, 8 predicted proteins | sample 1578971 | NCBI WGS metagenome assembly OHTN01 (sample SAMEA3879509, study PRJEB24766) | human gut metagenome | biome: human-associated habitat; feature: feces | place: USA | collected 1985/1987 | reverse complement strand
CGAAAAAGCGGGATTGGCCATTTTCATCCCGGTAGAGGGCGCGAAAGCCGTCGAACTGCGCCTGCACGCAGAAATATTCCTTTGGGCGGAAGGCGCGGATTTCCTCCTCACGCTGCACAATCAGCGCGAGCGTAGGCGTTTGCACACGCCCGGCGGAGAGCTGTGCGTTGTGCTTGCAGGTGAGCGCGCGGGTCACGTTCAGGCCAACCAGCCAATCCGCCTCCGCGCGGCCTTGGGCGGCGCGGTAGAGATTGTCATACTCTGCGGAGGGCTTTAAATGCGCAAAGCCCTCCCGGATCGCCTTATCCGTCTGGGAGGAGATCCAGAGCCGCTTCGTTTTACCCTTCCAGCCAGCCTTCTGCATGATCCAGCGGGCGACGAGTTCCCCCTCACGGCCGGCGTCTGTCGCGATGATGAGCGTATCGACATCCTGCCGGTGCAGGAGGTGAGACACCGCGTGAAATTGCTTTGCGGTCTGCTTGATGACCACGAGCTGCATCTTTTCCGGCAGCATGGGGAGATCCTCCAGCCGCCATGATTGATATTGCTTGCCGTAGGCCTCCGGGTCCGCCAGAGTGACCAGATGGCCGAGCGCCCAGGTCACGATATATTGGCCGCCCAGGAGGCAGCCGTCGCCCTTCTGCTTGCAGCCGAGCACACGGGCGAGCTCCCGCGCGACGCTGGGCTTTTCGGCGAGCACCAATGTTTTTCCCATAAGAGAATCCTTTCCGTCATCCCAGCCAGGGAAGCTCCAGAAGCGTGAAGAGGATGACATCCAATGTAAAGTTTACGCCTGCATACACATAAGCGCCCATGCGCAGCCGCCGGACGGCCTTTGTCTGCGGGAGCGTGCAATAGGTGAGGCCTATTGCGGCAAGCAGCAAAATATCTGTATAGAAGAAAACGCGTTGCCCGGAGGAATAGATGGTTGGCGAAAAACTGATGGTCATCGCGCTGGCATAGGCGGCCAGAATACACAATAACACGCCCGCATGGGTAGCATCCCGCCGCTTGAACCACAAAAACAGGCTGAGCGCAAGATCCGCGAGCAGGCACAGAAAGCCGAGCGTAAGCGCCAGGCAGGCGGCCCGGTCGAAAGCACGCCCGGTGAAGGCCGCGTTGAGCCACTGAAAACCGCCGCGTGTTGCGGCCAGCAGGAGGTTGAAGGGCACGCAGAGGAAGAACTGAATGCCATTCAGCGCAGCAAGCAAAATTTTGAGCCATTTTTTCGGGGCAAGCTGGAGGGTGGCGATGCTCAAAAAGGCGAGCAGCAGAATCGCGATCAACTGGATATAGAAAAATTGGTGTGCCAAGAGGTTCACCAATCCGCCGCACAGCTTTTGTAAGAGCGAAAGCTGTGGAAAATTCGGATAGGCAGCCGCCGCCTCATCTGCCGTGCGGGCACTGCCGCCGGGTGAGAGGAGCACCCATGCCGTTTCCGCAGCAAGAATCAAAAGCTGTAAAAGAAAGATGGGCCGGAAATGCTTCTCCCGCAACCACAATGCGGCAAGCAGGAGGAGGAAAAAGGTGAGCGTCAGCGCACAGGATTGCTCTTGGGAGGCGGCGAGCACCGCCGCGAGGCACCAGAGCGGTAAACAGCGCCAGCGCACCTTTTGGCCGAACAGCAGCGCAACCAGCGGGGAAAGCGTGTAAAGCATTGCCGCTGCTGGCCATACATAGAAAAACGTGGCGGAAAACCAAAAGGCAGGCGAATTCAGGGATAAAAAGAAAATCATCCACAGGGATGCGCTGCCAAACAAAATTCGTTCACGCGCCGGGAGCGGGCCTGCCGCCCATGTAAACAACCGGCACAGGAAATAGGCGATATAGAATAGCAGGCCAAAATTGACAAGCTTCCAGCAAACCAGCGGCGCGCGCAGGAAGAGCATGAGAAGCGCTTCCCCCACCGTGCGACCGGACCATGTGAGATATCGCTGCGACAGAAATCCATAGAGGGAGAAATCCGGGCTGAGCATGATCCCGGTGAAATTGCCGTCGTCTGTTTTGAAAAACAGACGGGTGCAAAAAAGGCAAAAGGCCAGTAATATTACGCCATATACCGCCAGGGGGAACCAGGGCGAAGAGAAGCGCCACTTTTTTCTGTTCATTCTGCCGCCTCCCCGAGCTGATAGGGGCTCGCCTGGGTGCCGCTGCCGCACGCCTTCACACTTTGCGTTTTGAGCAGGGCGGCAGGGCATACGCCGGTGTGGCCGTCGTAAGCCGGGTCTTTATAAAAGCTGCCGTTGGTGGTTACTGCCGCCACGCCTGTGCGGGTGGAATTGGCCGGGGTAGAGGTCCAATACCACTCCGGGCTCATGGGGAGATTCAGGTAGGGCGACCGGTCGCTTACGCTCGCGGTGTGGGTCAACCGTTTCGCCCGTTTTGCTGCGGGAACCCACCCGCTGATTTCCTTTTGACTGAGCAGAAAAACCAGATCTCCTTTGCGCTCTGCCAAAAGCGAGCGCTCCTGCGCGGTAAACCCAGCCAGAAAGCCGGGCTCGTCCGCATAGGGGTTCAGCCCATCCAAGACATTCTGTGCGGCAGGCGGGCAGTGCGACCAGGGCACCTCCTGCTCCGCACAGTTGAGCCATTGCCGCAGGGAACTATCCGCCCAGCGGTTTGAGCCTTGGGCGGTATAGTCCGCTCCCCCGTGAAAGGCCGCATCCTCCCCGGCTGCGTCGAAGGCCTTGAAGCATAAGATCCGGCTGCTCCAAAGAAGAGGCTTGCCCTCCTGGATGCGCAGCACCTGCCAGAGGATTGGTTCGCCCTGATAGGCGCCGAATAACACATAGTCGTTTGCTTGCAGCGTGACGGCCCGAGACTGCGCCGCTGCATTGCGCACGGCGGGCGCGGGGGCGATCAGCGGCTGGATAACAGCTTTTGCAGCTTTGCCGCCAAACAGCAGGAAAAGCGCGAGGAGAAGCCCCAGCGCAATGCATAATATTTGTTTCTTTCGCATTTTGCCCTCTTTTCTCTCTCAAAGCAGCCAGGTTAGATATCCTCTTCGCGGAAGTTGAGCGTCAACTCCTCATGCAGGCCAGTGAGCTTCGTATAGGCGACACCCGCGGCTTCAAACATCCGCTTGGAGGCGCGCACGGCGACGGAATCCGCATATTTATCGGAGATATAGATCACTTCTTTGATGCCGCACTGGATGATGGCCTTTGCGCACTCGTTGCAGGGGAAAAGCGCCACATAGATTTTGCAGCCGTCGAGCGGCCGACCGGCGTTGTTGAGGATCGCGTTCAATTCCGCATGGCATACATAGGGGTATTTTGTGTTGAAATCATCCCCCTCACGCTCCCAGGGGAACAGGTCGTCGTCACAGCCGAGCGGGAGCCCGTTGTAGCCGACGGACATGATCTTGTTCTGCGCGTTGACGATGCACGCCCCTACCTGCGTGGAAGGGTCTTTGCTGCGCATGGCGGAGAGCAGGGCGATCCCCATAAAGTATTCATCCCAGGAAATATAGTCGCTGCGTTTCGGCATTGCCGTCACGTCCTTTCTAAAATAACCGGTAAGCCTTTGTGTGTATCGTATCATAGTTTCTTTTCTGAATCAACCGCAAGTGCCGGTGCAATTGCCGCTGCAATGCGGCTTCAGGCGGCAGGGCCGGAGCAAAAAAAGGGGGCTTGGCCCGAAATAGGGCGATCGGACACAGGTTGAACATTCCTTTTGCTGGATTTGTAATAAAATCCTTGAAATAGAGAAGAGAATCAGATAAAATAAATCCCATTAGAAATGGATATTGGAGTGATGGTCCTCAATGGACAGTAGCAGTATCATCTTGCTGGTTGTTCTGTTATGCTTGATTGTAATGTCCGGCTTCTTTTCCTCCACTGAAACGGCGTTTTCCTGCATCAATAAAATCCGCTTGAAAAACAGAGAGGCGGCGGGCAGTAAACGCGCGGGGCTGGTGCTGCGCATGGCGGAGGATTATGACAGGCTTCTTTCGACCATCCTGATCGGCAACAATATTGTGAACCTATCCGCCGCTTCGATTGCAACGGTGCTATTTACCCGGTGGATGGGGGAGAAGGGTGTGCCGGTATCCACCATTGTGCTAACGGTGGTGGTGCTCATTTTCGGCGAGATTTCCCCCAAAAGCCTGGCGAAGGAGAAGCCAGAGCAGATAGCCATGGCGGTTGCCCCATTGCTGCATTTTTTTATCATTATCCTCAAGCCGGTCAATTTTCTCTTTGCCCAATGGAAGAAGCTGTTGCTGCGCCTGTTTCATGGCGGAGATGATTCGGGTATCACAGAGGAAGAGCTGATGACCATCGTCGGCGAGGCGGAAAATGATGGCGGCATTGATGCGCATGAGGGCAGGCTGATCCGCTCCGTGATCGAATTCCACGATCTTAACGCGGAGGATATTCTCACGCCCCGCGTGGATATCGTGGCGGTCGAGGATACGGATAGCCCGGAGGAGATTGCGGCTATCTTTAAAGGAAATCATTTTTCCAGACTGCCGGTCTATCATGAAAATTTGGACGATATCCGCGGTGTAATTCACGAAAAGGATTTTTATTCCTATTGCTGGGACGAGGGGCGACCGGTGGCCGAGATGATGCAGGAAGTGATCTGGGTGCCGGAAAACATGCCAATTTCCCGCCTGCTTAATCAGATGCAGCATGCGGCCACCCACATGGCCGTGGTGGTGGATGAATTCGGCGGCACAGCAGGCATTGTAACGCTTGAGGATGTTTTGGAGGAATTGGTGGGCGAAATCTGGGATGAGCACGATGAGGTGAATGAGGAGTTCCGCCTCAATCCGGATGGAAGCTATACGATTGATTGCAGCGCAAACCTGGAGGATATGTTTGATTTGTTTTCGATTGACGAGGAACGCGACTATGTCAGCGTTAGCGGCTGGGTGATGGAGGAGCTGGGGCGCATCCCAGTGGAAGGCGACCACTTTACGGATGGCCGCCTGCATGCGACGGTGACGAAAACAGACGGGCGGCGCGTGATGGAGATCCGCGTTGTGCAGGAATCATCTCAGGGCGAAAATAAAAAGCAGGAATAAAGGCTGCGGTATGGTGGGGTGCACAAATGACGCCGCCTGAAGGCAGGGGCGATTTGTCGCCTCCGCTGAAAAACCGGCAAACATTAAAAATTAGCATTTTTTGATTGACAGGCCGCCGCGCGGCGGATATAATAAATAACGTTAGAGCAAAGGCGCTCCGGATGGAATGCTTTTGCTCTTTTTATTTTGTTAGAAAAGGGGCATTGTCATGGGAAAGTATATGAAAGAAGACATCCTCCGCATTGCACAGGAAGAAAATGTGAAATTTGTCCGCCTTCAGTTTACGGATATTCTCGGTCAACTGAAAAATGTGGCGATTACGGTAAGCCAATTGGAGAAGGCGCTCAATAACGAATGCATGTTTGACGGCTCTTCCATCGAAGGCTTTGTCCGCATCGAGGAGTCTGATATGTATCTTCGCCCGGATTACGATTCCTTCGTGATTTTCCCATGGCGCCCGCAGTTTGGCAAAGTGGCCCGCCTGATTTGTGATGTTTACCGCACGGACGGGATGCCGTTTGAGGGAGATCCGCGCTATATCCTGAAACGGGCGGTCAAAAAGGCCGCCGATATGGGCTATTCCTTCAATGTTGGCCCGGAATGCGAATTCTTCCTCTTCCATGTGGATGAGGACGGCAAGCCCACCACCAAAACCAATGACGAGGGCGGGTATTTTGACCTTGGCCCGGTAGACCTCGGCGAAAACTGCCGCCGCGATATCTGCCTGGCGCTCGAAGAGATGGGCTTTGAAATTGAGGCCTCCCACCATGAGGTCGCAGAGGGGCAGCATGAGATTGATTTTAAATATGATGAGGTTCTGCCCACGGCGGATAACGTGATGACGTTTAAATATGTGGTGAAAACCTATGCGCAGCAGCACGGCCTGCATGCCACATTCATGCCCAAGCCGATTTTTGGGATCAATGGATCTGGTATGCATACCAATATGTCACTGTTTAAAGATGGCAAAAACGCATTTTATGATGAAAGCGACATCAACAACCTCAGTGCCACCGCCTATCAGTTTATCGCGGGCATCATGGCGCATATCAAGAGCATGACCGCCATCACCAATCCGCTGGTCAATTCCTATAAGCGGCTGGTGCCCGGATATGAGGCGCCGGTTTATATCGCCTGGTCTGCCAAAAATCGCAGCCCATTGATTCGTGTGCCGTCGGCGCGCGGCGCGGGCACGCGTGTGGAGCTGCGCAGCGCAGACCCGGCCTGCAATCCGTATCTGGAAATGGCACTCTGCCTGATGGCGGGCCTCGACGGCATTGAAAAGGGCATGACCCCGCCGCCGTCGACAGATTCCAATATTTATCGCATGACGGAGGAAGAACGCAAGGCCGCTGGAATCGAAATGCTGCCGGGCAGCTTGGAAGAGGCGGTCGCGGCGTTTGAAGGCGATCCCTTTATTATGGAAGCTTTGGGCGAGCATGTTTACACCAAATACCTGGAGGCCAAAAAGGCCGAATGGGAGGATTACCGCACCAAGGTCTCCCAATGGGAACTGGAAAACTACCTGATTAAATATTAATCCTTTTTGGCATGCCGGCGGTGCAATCATGTATCAGGCAAATGAAAAATGTTTTTTTGCATGATGGCAGGGATAGCTGTGAAAACAGCTATCCCTGTTTTTGATGGGAATGGGGCGCTTTTCAGGCGACAGGAAAAGCCGTGCTGGAACCGATGAGACTTATCACCTGCGAAAGCCCTGATTGATTGCCTTTCGAAATGAATTAAGTGATGAACCCTCCTGCAAAACCAAAGGAAATTCATGCAGGCACAAGGCCGGAAAACCGGCCCGATGAGGCCGCTTTCTAATCGGATAACAAATTGGTAAAAGCAAAAAGATTCCGAGAAATATTCGCTTGCAGTCTGGATGGCTTTTTCGTAAAATTAAAAAAGCGATAATTTGTATGGATTTTGAAGCCTTTCAACCTAAAAAATTCATTTATGCCGATTTTGAGAAAGGAAGGAATCGCTAAAAAATTGCAAAAAGACAAAAACAAAGATTTGTTTCGTCATTCCGCACAGAATTTAACGGATTTATTTGACTGTCAGAATGACGAAAGTGCGTTGACATGTTCATTGGATTTTGGTAAAATAACAAACAAGTATACAGAGACGATAGCGCCTGTACTGTTCTTTATCGGCTTCAATTCATATGCGGGTGGGAACCCGCATATGTTTCGATAGTAATAGAATGAGCACTCACTCGAAAAAGGAGGAAGGTACCTTGTTAACAACGACCGACACCAAAACCATGGCGTACATCAATCTGTTCGGCGTTCTCGGCACGCTGGAGAATTTGTGTGCGCTGGATCCCAACGCTGGTGCGCTCCTGACCAACAAAAAGCCCCTTTCGATCGGCTTTGAGGTTAAGGGAGGCCCCGCCGCCACGATCACCTTCAAAAACGGGCGCTGCAGGATGGAGGAAGGCGTTGAAAAATGCGACGTAAAGATTCCCTTCAGCTCCTGCGAGAAGTTCAACGGCCTGCTTGACGGCACGACGACGCCGATCCCATCCAAGGGCTTCGCGCATCTGAAATTCCTACTCAAGAGCTTTGTGCCGCTGACCGATCTGCTGGCAAAGTACCTGCGCCCGGAGCCGGAGGACATGAAGGACCCGGAATTCCGCGCCATCAGCACACGCCTGACGCTCTATACTGCGGCGGTTGCCATTTCTCAGGTGGCCAACCACGATAAGAGCGGCGTTTTCAGCACGGGCCTGATCCCGGATGGCGACATCGCCATGAACGTAAACGGCGATATCGGTGTGACGCTGCGCGTGCGCAACCACCACATGGTTACGATCAAAGACCGCTGCGACAAACCGCGCGCGGCCATGACCTTCAGCAACCTTGAAATTGCAGGCCAGCTCCTGCGCGGTGAAGTCAGCGCTATGGGCTGCATCTGCGATGGTTCTATCGCCATGAGCGGTATGGTAAACATGATCGATAACGTCAACCGGATTTTGGACCGTGTGTCCATCTATTTGGCGTAACTCAGGAGGTGACAGGAATGAGCTTTAAAGTAAATACTTATGAAAAAAGCCGCGCTGCTTTTGACCGCGCGCTGAAAGTCATCCCGTCGGGCATCTACGGCCATCAGGGCCCGTCCGAGGGCTGCTATATTCCCAACAACGCTTTCCCGCTGTATTCCTCCCATGCGAAGGGCTCGCACTTCTGGGATGAGGATGGCAACGATTATATCGACTACATGTGCGGCTACGGCCCCAATGTGCTGGGCTACTGCGATGAGGACGTGGATAAGGCGGCGCTCGCACAGCTTAAAAAAGAAAACTGCGTGACGATCCCCTCTTCGATCATGGTTGATTTCGCGGAGCTGTTGGTTGATACGGTCGCTTCCGCCGATTGGGCGTTTTTTGCAAAGAACGGCAACGATGTAACTTCTCTTGCCGTTATGACGGCCCGTGCCGCAACGCACCGCAAGAAGATCGTGTTCTTCAACGGATATTATCACGGCGTATCTCCATGGACCCAGAAGCTCGATTATTCCGGCGTGTTGGAAGAAGAGGTCTGCAACAATCTTTATGTCGACTTCAATGATTATCCCGCGCTGGAGAAACTGTTCTCCGATTACAAGGGCGAGATCGCCGGCCTGATTGCCCAGCCTTATATGCATGGCAACTTTGCCGACAACTTTTTCCCGGATGAGGGCTATTGGCAGAAGGTGCGCAAGCTCTGCGACGACAACGGCGTTGTGCTCATCATCGATGACGTGCGCGCGGGCTTCCGTATGGATCTTGCCGGTTCTGACCATTATTTCGGGTTCAAGGCGGATCTCATCTGCTTCTGCAAGGCGCTGGCCAACGGCTACAACGTTTCCGCCCTGTGCGGGCGCGAGTCCCTCAAGGATGTCGTCAGCGGCATCACCTTCACGGGCAGCTATTGGATGAGCGCCGTGCCGTTTGCGGCCGGTATCGCCTGCATCAATAAGATGAAAAAGCTCAACACGCCCAAGCTCTTCGACGAGCTCGGCCGCGAGCTGACGACTGGCCTTGTCAAGGCCGGCCAGGAGCACGGCTTCCATCTGATCGCATCCGGTATGCCGTCCCTGTTCTATCTGCGCATTGCGGACGATGATTCCCTGATGCTGCATCAGGAGTGGGTTGCCGACATGGTTCGCCGCGGCATCTTTATCACCTCCCACCACAACCATTTCATCAACGCCTCTCTGACGCATGAGGACATCAACCATACGATCGAAGTGGCGGAGGAGTGCTTCAAGATCCTGCGCAAGAACCACCCTGAGATCGGCTAACCAAAATGAATCGCCGGTTGCCTCTTCCAGGCGGCCGGTCAATGGCACACAACCGTGCAGAGCGCGGATATATAGAAACACGAAATAAAGGAGGAATTTCCACATGCCATTAACAAAGCAGGAGTGGCTTGATCTGGAGGCAAAGGCCAATCAGCTCAGGCACACAGCCTTGGATACCACCCTCATGGCGGGCAGCGGCCATATCGGAGGCAGCCTGAGCTCGATGGATATCCTGACGGTGCTCTACTACAAGTACATGAATATCAAGAAGGACGATCCCACCTGGGAGGACCGCGATCGCTTCATCCTGTCCAAGGGTCACATTGGCATCGGCTATGCCGGCCTTCTGTGCGACTTGGGCTGGAATGATCCGGAGCAGCTCAAAACCTTTAACCTGACGAACTCCAAGATGGGCGTCCATCTGGATTCCAACAAGGTTGTAGGCGTAGACGCCTCCACGGGCTCCTTGGGCCATGGCCTTTCCATCGCCGTCGGCACGGCGCTGGCCGCCCGCGTCCAGAAGAAATCCTACATCACCTATTGCCTGCTGGGCGACGGCGAGTGCGACGAAGGTTCCAACTGGGAAGCCGCTATGTCCGCCGGCCAGTTCAACACCACGAACATGATCGCCTTTGTTGACCGCAACCGCCTTGAAATGGATGGCCCGACGGAAGATGAGATGAAGCTCGAGCCCTTTGCGGATAAGTGGGCGGCTTTCGGCTTTGACGTGAAGGAAATTGACGGCCACAACTTTAAGGAGCTGTGCGATGCGATCGACTATGCGCTCGCGGCGACGGAAAAGCCCGTGATGATTATCTGCAACACCGTTAAGGGCTGCGGCATTGATTTCATGGAGAATGATTTCAAATGGCATTACGGCGCGATTGATCAGGATCTGCACGATAAGGCTGCCAAGAGCCTGGATGCCTATTATAAGAAGCGCGTAGAGCGCGTTGAGAAGGAGGCGAAGTAACCATGGCAGGAGGACTTGTTTATACAGCAGTCGGCTCTGAAGCGATGGCGACTGCAGAATACTACGGCAAGGCAATGTGCGATCTCGGAAAAGAGCATCCCGAAATCGTCGCTCTGACGGCTGACCTTGCCGGTTCCACGAAGATCGGCGTATTCCGTAAGGAGTTC
>OHTN01000795.1_pt1 | contig 10903 bp, 6 predicted proteins | sample 1578971 | NCBI WGS metagenome assembly OHTN01 (sample SAMEA3879509, study PRJEB24766) | human gut metagenome | biome: human-associated habitat; feature: feces | place: USA | collected 1985/1987 | reverse complement strand
ATGCGGAACTGCCCGCGCTGAACCATGATTTGGAGCAGCACGCAGCAAAAGCGCCCACCTGCACGGAAATCGGCTGGGATGCCTACGAAACCTGCTCCCGCTGCGACCATACCACCTATGCGGAGCAGCCCGCATTGAACCATGATTTGGAGCAGCACGAAGCAAAAGCCCCCACCTGTACGGAAAAGGGCTGGGACGCCTACGAAACCTGCTCCCGTTGCGACTATACCACCCGCAAAGAGCTGCCCGCACTGAACCATGATTTGGTGCAGCATGACGCGCAAGCCCCCACCTGTACGGAAATCGGCTGGAACGCCTACGAAACCTGCTCCCGCTGCGACCATACCACCTATACAGAACTGCCCGCACTGAACCATGATTATCAGGCTGTTACCGTAGATCCCACCTGTGAAGCAGACGGCTATACCATCTTTACTTGCAGCCGCTGCAAAGACAGCTACACCGCAGACCCGACCGATCAGCTGGGACACCAGTTCGGTGCATGGTCCCCGAACGGAACCGGCTCTCAGAGCGCCGATTGTCTGCGGCAGGGCTGCGCGCACACTGGCAGCACTGATTGCCGGAAGTTTACTTTCCGCACTGCGGAAGGCGAAGCTCTGACCTTCTGCCCCGTGTGCGGGCAGGCAGAAAACGCCGCGCAGCTGGAAAAGATCGAAGCCGCAACGGCGTGGGCTAACAGCGGCAGCCTTTCTGCGGAGGATGTGACCGCACGGACGAATGGGGAATACCTGAGTGTGGCCTTTGAAACCGCAGGCAGCCTGACGCAGCCCACCGGTCGGGTAAGGCTCGCGCTGCCCGCCGGATTGCTGGAAGGCAAAACGCTTGTGCGCATTGCCCCAGACGGCACACAGACGGAGCTGCCGTTTGAAACAGAGCGCGGAAAGCTCATCCTTACGCTGGATTTTGCAAACAGCGAGCTGCCCGTAATGCTCTTCCGGCTGGTACCCCAGACCGCCGCCCTCTGAATGCTTTTACAGCGGCACGAACAATAAAACGCAAAATGCCCGCCCACCGTGGTTTTCCACAGGTGGGCGGGCATTCTTTTGTGCTTTTTGGGCATAAAAATACCCCCGGAGGATGCAGCGTTTTTTACGCTGTCTACTCTGGGGGCAGTAGATCAAGCACTGCGCGGCAGCTCCCGGAAGCGGAAACAAAGCACTTCCTAGCGCCGCTCCTCCGGCGGGCAGCAGCTCTCCTGGGGGATGAGCTTGTGCGGCACGATGATCTTTGTGGCCAGAAGGTTCGGGTTCTCGATGTGGTTGATGGTCTGGCTGGCAGCCTCCATGCCCAGCTGGTAGGGGTTGACGTCCACGGTGGTCAGCTGTGGGCTGCCCTGCCCTTTGTTGCGGAGTGCCCCTTGGCAAACCGGACGGGATTGCGCTATAATAGAGCCGTAACAGTTCCACAAAGGTGTGGTAAGGGAGGTGCGGTCATGATCCGGGTGGCGATCGTAGAGGACGACGCGGAGGTACAGGGGGTATTGCAGGAGTATGTCCGGCGGTATACCCGGCAGTACGGGACAGAGTTTGAAGTGACGGTCTTTGCGGACGGCGTGGATATTCTGGAGGATTACCGCGCGGTCTACGACATTATTTTTCTGGATGTGGAGATGAAGCATCTGGACGGCATGACCACGGCAGAGCGCATCCGGCAGATGGATGCAGACGTCATCCTGATCTTCATCACCAATATGGCGCAGTACGCCATCCGGGGCTACTCGGTGGGAGCGCTGGACTATGTGCTGAAGCCGGTGCCCTACTTTGCCTTTTCGCAGCAGCTGCTCAAGGCGGTTGCCCGGCTGGAAAAGCGGGCAAAGCGCTACCTGACCGTGCCGGTGGAGGGCGGGCTGCGGCGGCTGGACACCGCAAGCATCTATTACTTGGAAAGCGAGGGGCACCGGGTGCACTTTTACACCGACGAGGGCGATTTTTCCGCCCCCGGCGCCCTCAAGGCCTTTGAGGAAAAGCTGGCAGACTGCCCCTTTGCCCGGTGCAACAGCGGCTACCTTGTCAATCTGGCACAGGTGCGGGAGCTGCGGCAGAGCACCGTGCAGGTGGGCCCCTGCGAGCTGCAGGTCAGCCGCCCCAAGCGTAAGGCTTTTCTTGCCGCACTGACCGACTACATCGGAGGTGAAGGCTCATGACCGCGCTGCCGGATATCCCCCGGCTGTACACCGCCCTTGCCGAGTGTCTGGCAGTGCTGCTGGTCACACCGGCACTGATGCCCCGCTTTTCCAAGGCAGTTACCGTGGGTGTCACCCTGCTGTGGGCGGCGGGGCTGTCGGCCTTTCTGGGGCTGACAGGCGATGTGCCCGGCGGGCTCTGGATCCCCTGCATGGCAGCGGCCATCGGGCTTTCCTACTTATATTTATGGGGTGTGTGGAGCATCACTCTGCTGGAAGCCGGGTATCACTGCGCACGGGCGTTTATTCTGGCAGAGCTTGCCGCCAGCGTGGAGTGGCAGCTGCACTGCGCCCTCTGGCCCGCCCGCGGCCCATGGGAGCCCCTTTCTTTGCTGCTGCTGGCGCTGGTGTATGGGACGCTGTTCGGCATCATGTGCTATCTGCAGCACCGCCGTCCCCAGCCCGCCGGGCACTTACAGATCGGCAGCAGCGCCGCCCTGACGGCGGTCATGCTGGCGCTGACCGCCTTTGCGGTGAGCAATCTGGGCTTTCTGCCCGGCAGCGAGATCAACATGAGCATTTTTTCCATCCGCACACTGGTGGATTTTTCCGGCGTGCTGATCTTATCTGTGCAGCACGAGCAGCTGCAGGAGAACGCTTTGCACAGCGAGCTTGCCGCCATGGACGAGGTGCTCCATCGCCAGTACGAGCAGTACAAGCGCAGCAAGGAGGGCATCAACCTCATCAACCGGCGGTACCATGAGCTGAAAGTCCAGCTCGCCCGCATCCGGGAGGAGCAGGATCAGACCAAGCAGAACGCCGCCATTGCCGCCATGGAGCAGAACATCCGCCAGTACGAGGCCGAGAACAAGACCGGCAACCCGGTGCTGGATACCCTGCTCACCGCCAAGACCATGGAATGCCAGCAGGAGAACATTACCATCACCAGCGTAGCGGACGGCAGGATGCTGGGTTTTCTCACCATCCGGGAGCTGTGCACCATCGTGGGCGTGGCGCTGGACAACGCCATTGCCGCCGTGCGCGCCGAGCCGGACCCCGAAAAGCGGCTCATCAAGGTGGCGGTGTACAGTCAGGGCGGTTTTGCCATGCTGCGGTTCGAGCATTATACAGAAGCCGCCCCCGCACTGGATGCGGACGGTCTGCCGAAGCAGGGGTCGGACCTGAAAAGTGTCCGCACCACCGTCGGGCAGCACGGCGGCAGCATGACGCTGCACTGGGAAAACAACTGGTGCACCCTGCGGATCTTATTTCCGCTGCCCCAAAAGCAATAATATTTTTACGGCAGGTATCCCCTGCCGTTTTTTTGTTGTCTGGCAGGGTGCACAAAGAAGTGCGGGCTTTGTTTGTGCACAAGCACAATAAAAATTGAAAATTTATTGTAACTTTTGCAAACTGTGTGTCCAAAACGACAGATTGTGCAAAAGATGATAACGATGCGCCAATATCCGTTATAATGGGTCACAGTTGGGTACGGCCCAAAAAATATAAAAGAATATGGAGGAGACAACACAATGAAGCGCGATCCGAACAACAAAAAGCCCACAAAGTTGCTGACAGCTGTTACAGCACTCTTACTGGCAGTTGGAATAGTGGCAGATGTAGCAATGTTTGGTGTGTTTCCTAGTTCTCTGGACAAGGCATTCCCTGGCCAGAATGGAGACCCGGAATTGCAAAAAACATCTTATGCAAATGGTTTGTCAGTGGCTCAGAAAGTCGAGGAGGAAGGCGCAGTCCTTCTGAAAAATGACGGCGCTCTGCCGTTGGCAGGAACAAACCGAAAAATCAATCTTCTGGGCTATGCTTCCGCAAATCCGGTTTATGGCGGTACGGGTTCCGGTGGCAGCAGCTACACTGCAAACCGGACAGATTTTGTAAAAGCCTTTACGGATGCAGGTTTTGAAGTGAATCAAAATCTGGTCAATCTCTACAGACCCAAAAACAACGAAGGCGGAAATACATTCTCTGTTGATTTTTCCATCCCGGAACTGCCTGCAACCGAGGAATTGGCTAAGGACATGGGTGTGGAGTACCAGTATACTGGAGACTGCTCATTTGAAGCAATGAAGGATTTTTCGGATACTGCTGTGGTCGTGTTCTCCCGCAAGGGCGGTGAAGGCAATGACCTGCCCACTTCGATGGCTGAAAATACCTCGTATGCACCGGATCAGAGCAAGCATTATCTGGAACTGAACAGCGCGGAACAGTCTTTGCTGGAACAGGCAGAAGCGACATTTGATAATGTTATCGTTCTGATCAATTCAGGCAATGCCATGGAACTGGGCTTCCTGAATGATGAAGGCGTTGATGCAGCCCTCTGGATCGGTGATCCCGGTGATGTGGGCACGATTGGAATTGTCAACATTCTGACGGGCGCAGTCAACCCCTCTGGCCGTCTGCCGGATATCTACCCTTATGCAGTAGAAACGACCCCTTCTTACTACAACTTTGATACCTTTGAGTATACCAACTCTAAGGACTGCTTCAAAAACTTCGAAAGTCATCCTGCCTACCTTGTAGAGTATCAGGAAGGCATTTATGTGGGATATCGTTATTACGAAACCCGTGAAAGCTACGATTACACTACCCGTGAAGGAGAAAATCTGACGGGACTTTCCTACAATGATGTAGTGCAGTTCCCCTTTGGCTATGGCTTGAGCTACACAAGCTTTGACTGGGAACTGGAAAACACGATTCCGACTACCGTTACCGCACAGGATACGCTGGAGTGGAATGTCAAAGTTACCAATACTGGCAATGTGGCTGGCAAAGATGTTGTGGAACTGTATTACAGTGCGCCCTATTACAGTGCAGCTGAAGGCGGCAGCGGCTTGCAGAAGGCTGGCGAAGTACTGGGCGGCTTTGCAAAGACGAAGGAATTGCAGCCGGGTGAAACGGAAACGGTTACGATTTCTATGCCGGTAGAGCAGATGGCTTCTTATGATGCACAGAAGTACTACACTTCTACCGGTTCCTACGTGCTGGAAGCTGGCGAGTATCAGATTTCTCTGCGTACGGATTCTCATACGGTGAAAGATAATCTGACCATGACCTGCAAGGTTGCTGAGAATGAAGTGTTCCAGGACAGTGCGTTTGGCAGTGGTGTGGAAAACTGCAAGTATGTCGGCAAGCGCTCTTCGGACGAGGTGGTAGCAACAAATCAGTTTGATGATGCAGCTGGTGATGTGGCTTACCTCAACCGTGACACTTGGCAGATCGTTCCCGGTACCAGCAAGGAAGCAACTGCTGAACAGCTGGAAGCCTTCAACAATGCGCTGTTAGTGGATGATAGCTATGTGAATGCAGATGACACTGCGCCGACCTTTGGTGCAAAGAATGGCCTTACTCTGAAAGACATGGAAGGCCTTGCCTATGATGATGCACAGTGGGATAAGCTGCTGGATCAGCTGACCCTTGATGATATGTACAAACTGCTGGGCGCAGATGGCTGGGGAAGTGCAGCAGTTGATGATATCGGTAAGGGACAGACTTATGAAATGGACGGACCTGCCGCTCTGAGTTATGTGTTCGATGCCTTTATGGGTACCTGCACATATAAGACGGTTACTTATCCGGCAGAAGTTCTGCTGGCGGCTACTTGGAATGTAGACCTGGCTTCTGAATTTGGCGATGCAATCTCGCAGGAAGGAAAGGCGTGGAATATTTCCGGCTGGTATGCACCTGGTGCTAATACCCACCGCAATGCATTTGCTGGCCGTAACTTTGAGTACTATTCTGAGGATGGCTTCCTTTCTGGTTCCATGTCCGCTGCTACGGTTGGTGCGGCAGAGAAAAATGGTATGTACTGCTACATTAAGCATTTTGCACTGAATGAGCGTGAAACCTGGCGTCATTATGGTCTGTGCACCTGGGCCGATGAGCAGGCAATGCGTGAAATTTACTTCATGCCGTTTGAAAAGGCTGTGAAGGAAGGCGGCAGCACGGCTGTGATGTCTTCCTACAATAATATTGGTACTACTTGGGCCGGTGCAAGTACTGCACTGCTGACCAATGTTCTGCGTAATGAATGGGGCTTTATTGGCACTGTGATTACGGATAACAACGAGGAGCATGGCTTTATGGATATTGAAAAAGCTGTCTTGGCAGGTGGTACCAGTCTGCTGTTTGGCTGGGGCACTAAGACCTTCGATAACCTGAGCCAGACTGCTACCGGTCAGCTGAAGATGCGCGAAGCAGCACATCAGTATCTGTATACGCTGGCGAATAGCTACGGTGTAGATGTAGATGCGCCTGTGCCTATGTGGCGCACGCCTGCACTGGTAGGCAGTGTGATTGTCTATGTGTTGGTTCTGGCAGGTGTTGTGGTGGTTCTTCGCCGCCGCAAGTATAATAAAACGCTGGCTAATACCAATGCAGGTGCGGATGTGAGTAAGGCATAAGCACTGACCCGTAATCAAAACTGTCTTCCTTCTAATCCCGGAACACGGCTGCACGGCAGTTACGGCTCGCAGCCGTGTTCCCTTTTGGAAACAGAATCACGCTTCTTCTCCTTATGCGTGGTCCTGTTTCCAAAGGCAATACCGTTTCTACTGAAAGGAGATTTCCCCGTGAAACATCAGGATATTATTGCAAAACTGAGCCTGGAACAAAAATGTGCCCTGCTGAGCGGCGGCACGGTGTTCACCACCCGGGCGCTGCCGGGCAAGGGCATCCCGGCCATTACCCTGTCGGACGGCCCCAACGGCGTGCGCAAGCAGGCGGGCGCGGCCGACCATCTGGGTCTGAACCCCAGTGTGCCCGCCACCTGCTTCCCCACCTCGGCCACCGTGGCCAACAGCTGGGACCCCGCGCTGGGCGAGGCTGTGGGTGCAGCCATGGGCGAGGAGGCAGCGGTACAGGGCGTATCGGTGCTGCTGGGCCCCGGCCTGAACATCAAGCGCAGCCCCCTGTGCGGCCGCAACTTCGAGTATTTCTCGGAGGACCCCTACCTTGCCGGTAAGATGGCGGCGGCCTACGTTCGCGGCATCCAGAAAAACGGCATTGCCGCCTGCCCCAAGCACTTTGCCGTGAACAGTCAGGAGCTGCGCCGCATGGCCTCGGATTCCATCGTGGACGAGCGCACCCTGCGGGAAATTTACCTGACCGGTTTCGAGATGGTGGTCAAAGAGGCGCAGCCCAAGACCATCATGTCCGCCTATAACCTTGTCAACGGCACCTACGCCAACGAGAACGCCCACCTGCTCATGGAGATCCTGCGCAGGGACTGGGGCTTTGACGGCGCAGTGGTCACCGACTGGGGCGGCAGCAACGACCACGCTCTCGGCGTAAAGAACGGCTCTACGCTGGAAATGCCCGCCCCCGGTGGGGACGCCATCCGGGAGCTGATGAAGGCGGTGCAGACCGGCAAGATCACCGAAGCGGACGTGGACGCCCGGCTGGAGGAACTGCTGGAACTGGTGTTTACCACCAAGGCGGCGGTGGACGCCGCACCCGGCAAGTTCGATGCCGACGCCCACCACGCACTGGCACGCCGGGCTGCTGCCCAGAGCATCGTGCTGCTGAAGAACGAAAACAGCCTGCTGCCCCTTGCAAAAGGGGAAAAGGTGGCGGTCATCGGCGACTTTGCCCAGACGCCCCGCTATCAGGGTGCAGGTTCCAGCGCCGTCAACTCCATCAAGGTGGATTCCTTCTTGGACTGCCTTGCCGAAAGCGGTCTGAACAGCGTCGGCTACGCCAAGGGCTTTGACCGGCAGGGCAAGCCCGATGAAGCACTGAAAGCCGAGGCGGTGCTGCTGGCAAAGAACGCCGATGTGGTGCTGCTGTGCATGGGTCTGGACGAGATCAAGGAGAGCGAGGGCATCGACCGCGCCGACATGAAGCTGGCAGAGAACCAGCTGGAACTGCTGGCGGCTGTGGCGGCGGCAAACCCCAACGTGGTGGTGCTGCTGAGTGCAGGCTCCTCGCTGGAAAGCGATTGGGTCAAGGACTGCAAGGCGCTGGTCTACGGCTGTCTGGGCGGTCAGGCCGGTGCGGGCGCACTGGTCGAGGTGCTCACCGGCGCGCAGAACCCCTGCGGTAAGCTGGCGGAGACTTGGGCGCGCAGCTACGCCGACACCCCCGCAAAAGCGCATTTCGGCGGCGACGGCCCCACTGTGGAGTACCGCGAGGGTCTGTATGTGGGCTACCGCTACTACGACACCGCCGGTGTGCCCACCGCTTTCCCCTTCGGCTACGGCCTGAGCTATACCAGCTTTGCGTACAGTGACCTGAAAGCAGACGAAACCGGCGTGACCCTGACTGTCACCAACACCGGCAGCTGTGCCGGTGCCGAGGTGGTGCAGCTGTATGTGGCAAAGCCGGATGCAACCGTTTTCCGCCCTGTCAAGGAGCTGAAGGGCTTTACCAAGGTGCAGCTGGAAGCCGGAGAGAGCAAGACCGTCACCATCCCGCTGGACGATAAGGCGTTCCGCTACTGGAATGTCAAGACCGACCGCTGGGAGGTGGAGGGCGGCAGCTATCAGCTGCTGGTGGGCGCTTCCAGCGCCGATATCCGCTTGACTGCCGCTGTCACGGTGGCGGGCACCGTCGCACCCGACCCCTACGCGGGCAAAAATCTGGAGCATTACCGCACTGCGCAGGTGCAGAACGTGCCGGACGCGGAGTTTGAGGCGCTGCTGGGGCATGCCATCCCGGAGAACAAAGTGCACATCGACCGCAACATGACGCTGGGCGAGATGGGACACGGACGCAGCCCCATCGGCTGGCTGGCGGCTGCCGTACTGGGCACCCTGCTGCGCCGCAGCATCAAAAAGGGCAAGCCCGACCTGAACATCCTGTTCCAGTACAATATGCCTCTGCGTGCGCTGGCCAAAATGACCAACGGCGCCATCAGCATGGGCATGGTGGACGGCATCGTGATGGAGCTGCAGGGCTTCTGGATCATCGGTCTTGTGCGGGTGATCGTGGAGGCCGTGAAGAACCTCGTGCTGAACAGCCGCATGGAAGAGCGCTTGAAAAACAGCTGAAAGGAAGCAGGCTATGAATTTCTGGAATAACTTCGCGGCAAAGCACCCCGCCGCTGCCAAGTGGGTGCGCGAGGGCGGTCTGTTCGTCATCGTGTCCAACCTCATCACCGTGTTCAAGTACCTGCTGCTGCAATTTCTGCCCAAGGCCTTTGCAAGCCTGCCGGTGGTGGATTTCGGCTGGCCGGGCATCGACATTACCCTGTTCGGCGAGACCTTCAAGTGGAACATCCTCGGCTACGATGCCGCCCACGGCGGTCTGCCCTACTTCTGTGCCTACATGATCGCCATGGTCATCGGCGAGTGCATCAACTTCCCCATCCAGCGCAATTTTGTGTTCCGCAGCAAGGGCAATCTGGCAAAACAGATCGGCTGGTATGTGCTGGCGTTCTGCATCATCACCTGCATCGTCAACTCCATCAACTGCATCTGGGTGGCGGTGGCCGGTCTGCTGGTACCGGACTTCATCTACAACATCGGCACCACCGTGCTCAACGGCGGCATCTCCATGGTCATCTTCTTCTTTGTGAATAAGATCATCTTCCCGGAGGGCGAAAAAGCCGCCAAATAATAAGCTATTCTCCTTCATTTTCTTCTCTTCATCATAAACCAGAAGGGCTGCTCCGTTCTCCGGGGCAGCCTTTTTGGTTTGGGGAGAGAACCCTCTCAGTCATCTTATTTTTGTTTTTTCTGCACAAAATGTTCTGCGGGCAGGGTTTTCCTCTTGACAAGCGGGCAAATGTTTCGTACTATATTTAGTAGTATGGAATCAAAGACGCTGTACGCAGGTTTCAGTGTGACCCTGTACCCGTTTCAGGCATAGCGTGCCTGTTTGATATAAAATGGAACCGTAGAGAGAAAAGCCGTATGCTTTTGCCCGTGCCGCCGGTTTTGGGTGGTGCGTATGGTTTTGGTGTCACTTTTTGCATTGAAAGCTCTTTCTATATCATTGCCCGTGTCCTGCTGCGCAGCGTCTCCTGCTTTTAATTTTGCATTGAATTGAAACAAAGGAGAGTGAACGCAATGACCGCGATCGGAGTGATCGTGGCCTTGATCGTTGCTGTTGTCGGCGTGGCTGCGGGCTATTTTATTGGTTACAACAACCGTAAAAAGACCGCCGAAGCCCAGATCGGCAGCGCCGAGGCCGAGGCTACCCGGCTGGTGAACGAGGCGATCAAGACCGCCGACCAGAAGCGCAAGGAAGCGGTTCTGGAAGCAAAGGACGAGGCTTTCCGTCTGAAAGCCGAGGTCGATGCCCAGAAGGCAGAGGCCGACAAGGAGATCAAGCAGCGCCGTGCGGAGATCAGCCGTCAGGAGAACCGCATCGACCAGAAGGAGACAGCGCTGGACCGCAAGACCGAGGCGCTGGAAAAGAAGGAAGAAGAGCTGAAAAAGCGCGCTGCCGAGGCCGAGGAGCGTCTGGCAGAGATCGACGCTCTGCGCGCCAAGGAGATGGAGCGTCTGGAAACGCTGGCAGGCCTGAGCCAGGAGGACGCCCGCGAGGTGCTGCTGCACAAGGTGGACGAGGAGCTGACCCACGAAAAGGCCGTGCGCGTTGCCGCCTACGAGACCGACCTGAAGGAAAACTGCGATAACATCGCCCGCAACCTCATCGGACAGGCCGTCAGCCGCTGCGCTGCCGACCATTGCAGTGAGACCACCGTCAGTGTGGTGCCGCTGCCCAGCGATGAGATGAAGGGCCGCATCATCGGCCGCGAGGGCCGCAACATCCGCGCACTGGAGACCGCTACCGGCGTAG
>OHTN01000794.1_pt1 | contig 10943 bp, 8 predicted proteins | sample 1578971 | NCBI WGS metagenome assembly OHTN01 (sample SAMEA3879509, study PRJEB24766) | human gut metagenome | biome: human-associated habitat; feature: feces | place: USA | collected 1985/1987 | reverse complement strand
CGGGCTTTACCGCCGAGCTGGCGGCGCGGCTGGTGAACGTGGCGCTGGCGCTGAAAAGCGAGGACGAGAGCGGCGCAACGCTGGACCTCATCAGCGTGGACTTATACACCGGCACGGCGCGGCTGTTCAAGGCCGGGGCTGCTCCGGGGTTTCTGGTGCACGGCGGGCGGGTGCGGGCCGTGGGCGAAGCTACCCTGCCCATGGGGGTGCTGGGCGGGGTGAACGGGCAGAGCCGGGTGGTGCACCTGACCGCCGGGGACTACGCGGTGCTGGTATCGGACGGCTTGCTGGTGGACGGCGCGGGCTGGGTGGCAAAGCAGGTGGAGCTTTCGGCGGCGGCAGGAGACGCGCCGGAAAAGCTGGCCGAAACGCTGGTGGAGACTGCCCGCATCCGCGCACAAAAGACCGGCCGCCCGGATGATATCACCGCCGCCGTGCTCCGGCTGGAAAAGAGCGGGTGACGGCGGCAGAGTTTCCGTTGCAATTTTCAGGAAGGAGGGGTATACTGGAAGCATATTTTTTTGCCCGGCAGTGCCGGGCGCAGGAGGCGGCTTATGCTTACCATCAACGTTGCACCTGACGGCAGCGGACAGTTTACCACCATTTCCGAGGCGGTGCTGGCGGTGCCCTACGACTGCCCTGCGGTCATCCGCATCGCGCCGGGCATTTACCGGGAAAAGCTGGTTTGTGAGAAAAAGGATATCACCCTTGCGGGCGCGGGCATGGATGCCACCCGGCTGGTATGGAACGACGGCGGCAAGCTGCCGGCGTCCCACCCACACCTTCCGCAGCTATACCGCCTTTTTCAGCGGCGAAAAGCTGCGGGTGGAGGATATGACCATCGAGAACGACGCAGGCCCCGGCGCAAAGGCCGGGCAGGCGGTCGCGGCCTATGTGGACAGCGCCCGGGCGGCGTTTGACCGCGTGCGGCTGCTGGGCAATCAGGATACCCTGTTCTGCGCCCCTCTGCCGGAGAAAGAGCGGGAGAAGGACGGTTTTCTGGGCCCGCGCGGGCTGGCACCCCGCCGGGCAAGCGCGCAGTATTACCACGCCTGCGAGATCGCCGGGGACATTGATTTTATCTTCGGCGGGGCAGACGCCCTGTTTGAGCACTGCACCCTGCGCACGGTGGATAACGGTCTTGCGCACAGCTGGGTCACTGCACCCTCCGGTGCGGCACAGGGGCTGGGCTTTGTGTTCTGGGACTGCGATTTTGTCTCGGACTGCCCGGCGGGCAGTGTGTATCTGGGCAGACCGTGGCGGCCTACCGGCAAGACGGCGGTGCTGGACTGCCGCCTTGGGGCGCACATTGCGCCGGAGGGCTTTGCCGGCTGGAACGACCGCACCGACACGGCGCTGGCCGGCTTTGCCGAGACAGGCAGCACCGGCGCAGGCGCAGGGGAGCGCCCCGGGTGGGTGCAGGCGTTTTCGGCTGCCGAGGCCGCTGCGCTGCTGCGCACTGCCCGGCAGAAGTGCCGCATGGAGACTACAGAAAGGATAACGGAATGAAAAAATTACCCAATGCAGTAAAATGGCTCATCATTCTGGTGGTGCTGGGTGCCATGGGCGCGATGATGTGGGCGGTGAACGACCGTGCCTCCCGGGTGGAGATGCCCGCCCCGGACAACACCTTTGGCATTTACCATACAGCAGAGAGCGGAACATAATAAAAGCACCGGCAGCTTCCCGATTGGAAAATCAGGAAAACTGCCGGTGCTTTTTCTGTATCACAGGGGGCGTTCACTTGCCCTCAAAGTCGTCCACATAGGGCAAATCGCTCATGACGAACCAGAAGGTGGTGCCCTTGCCTACGGTGCTTTGTACGCCAAAGCGGAAGCTGTGCTGCTGGAAGATGGCTTTGGTGATGGAAAGCCCCAGACCGGTGCCCTGCTTGCCCGCGTCCGAGCGGGAGCGGTAGTACCGGTCAAAGATATAGGGCAGGTCGGCGGCGGCAATGCCCGGGCCGTGATCCTCCACCTCTACCCGCACGCCCTCAGAGCAGCGGAAGGCGCGCAGGATAAAAATGCCGTCCTGGCCGATGTGGTGCATGGCGTTGCCCAGCAAATTGTGCAGCGCCCGCTGCATCATGTCCGGGTCGGCGTAGACCGGCAGCTCCTCCTCCGGCAGTTCCAGCTGCAGCTGCCAGCCGTTCTGGGCGCAGATGGCGTCGTAGCGCTCGCTCACCTCGTCGCACAGCTGCCCCATGTCAAAGTGCACCCGCTCGCACTTATAGGTGCCGCTGGTCACCTTGCTCAGCTCCATCACGCTGGAGACCAGTGCGGTCAGGCGGTCGGTCTCGTCCACGATAATGTTCATCTGCTCATCGCGGTGGGCCTTGTCGTCGCCGGTAATGTCGCGCACCGTCTCGGCATAGCCCTTGATAAGGGTCAGCGGGGTGCGCAGGTCATGGGAGATCGTGCGCAGCAGGTTTGCCCGCAGTTCTTCATTCCTTGCCTGCAATGCAGCTTGCTCTTTTTCCAGCGCGTTTCTGCGGTTTTCGATGGCTAGCGCACCTTCGCCCAGAATGGAAAGCAGCACACTGTTTTCAAAGGCATCCAGCGGTTTTTCGGACAGATCGATCCCGATCACTCCAAACACGCCGCCTCCGGTCCGAAGCGCAAGATAAAGCCCCTTTGCATCCGGGTAGCTATCCGTGCCTGCGCCGGAACGCTTTTTGTTGGCAAACGTCCAGTTTGCTGCATCCCGTTCTTCCGGTGCAGAAAAGATGTTGCACGGCACTTCCCTATCAATCTCAAAAACCTGTTCTGACCCAAGATCTCCGTTTTGTTCCGGGTAAACGATCAGACTCCGGTTCAGCAGCTTCATCAACTGGGAAGCTGTCTGAGAGAGGATTTCTTCTTCGCTTTTTGCTCTCTGTAAAAGCTGATTCGTATCAAATAGTACTTTTGTCCGGAATGCTGCCTGCGCAGACATTTTTGCATGATCCTTCAGCCGTGTCGTCAACGTACAGGTAATGATTGCAGAGGTCAGCATCAGGGCAAATGTAACCTGATAACCGGGATCATACGCATGGAATGTCAGGTATGGCTCGGTCATGAAGAAATTGTACAATGCTACACTGGCAACGGACCCCAGCACACCGCAGGTGTAGCCGCTGGTAAACCATGCGGTGAACAGCACCCCCAGCATATAGAGCATAATAATATTATAGCGTGCAAAGTCCAGTTGCAAGAAAAAGAAGCCGATGAGCGTGATGCAGCTCAGGATGCCTGCGGTGATCAGCAGATCACGGACAGACGGCAGAAGCGGACGGGTGAACAGCTTCCGTCCTGAACCGTAGCCGTTCTCTGCAGAAGCATCCGGGATGATATAAATATCCAGATTAGGCGCAGTCAGCGTCAATTTTTCAGTCAGTGACGGTCCACTCCAGAAATGGCGGCGATGTACGCTGGAGCGCCCCAGTACGATTTTTGTAATGCCGGAGATGCGGGCAAACTCTGCGATCTGCTGCGGAATGTCATCTCCGTAGATCGTAGAAATGTCGGCACCTGCCTGCTCTGCCATACGAATGTGCTGCTGCAAACGCCGACGATCTTCTTGTCCCATCTGATCCGAATCCGGAGTCCGGACATACAGAGCTGTAAAGGTCCCTCCAAACGCCTTTGCCATCGTTGCTGCCGTCCGCACGATCTTTGCATTGGAGGGAGAGGACGACAGACACGCCAGAATATGTTCAGTGGGTTGGTCGTTCTGATTCATAAAGATCACCTGCCTTGCCCACAGTATAGCACAATTTGATGGTCACGACCACCAGCCGCGTCTTTTTCCTTCCTGTCGAAGGATCTCCCGTCGTATGTGATCCAGCGCATCTGCTGCCCGGAAACCACTCAACATGACTCCAAGAACCATCAATAACAAAGCGACATCCATACGATCCGTCCTATCATTTTAGAGCCGGAAACACTTCTGGATCGATGCGTATTTCCCCAAAACCAGCATACTTTCATCCCGGCACAGCTGCGTATCCGGCGTAATGCTCATATCGAGCTTTCCGTCTTTTTTCAGTGCAAGAATGTTGATGTTATACTTTTTTCGAATATTGATCTCGCCGATCGTGCGATTCATCCATTCCGGCGGAATAGTCACTTCCATGATGGCGTGGTCGTCCTGCAGCTCGATATAATCCAGAATGTGTTCGGAGCTGTATCGGATCGCTGCCCACTTTGCCAGCTGCTTTTCCGGGTAGACCACTTCATCCGCACCGTTGCGCAGCAGGAACTTGGCTTGTACATCTCGCTCTGCACGCGAGACCACAAGCTTTGCGCCCAGCTCCTTGAGCAGCGATGTTGTTTCCAACGAACTCTGAAAATTGCCGCCGATGGTTACGATACACACATCAAAATTACCAACACCAAGGGAGCGCAGAAAGTATTCGCTGGTGCTGTCACCGATCTGTGCATTCGTCACATAGGAAAGCACAGCGTTCACACGGTCCTCATTGCTGTCGATCGCCATGACCTGATGACCCAGTTCATTCAGTTCCTGCGCAATATGGCGGCCAAAACGGCCAAGCCCGATCAAAAGAATCGATTTCATACTTGTCTCCTTTATCCGATTGCGATTTTCTCCTGCGGCAGACGAGAGTGGGCAGGGCTGCTGCCAAATGCCGCATAGATCAACGTCAATCCGCCAACACGTCCTAAAAACATCAGTGCGATCAGCACCCCCTGCGAAAGGATGCCCAACTGCGGCGTGATGCCCAATGTCAGACCTACCGTTGCCACAGCCGAAGCAGTCTCATACAGACAGACCGACATCGGCAATTGCTCTGCCGCAGCAATGACAAAGGCTCCGAGGAAGAACAGCGTCAAATACATCCCTGCGATCGTGGCAGCATTCTTGACCGCAGAACCATCTATGCGCCGCCCGAAAAATTCGGCATCTTCTCTGCGGCGGAAGGTCGCCCACATATTGGCCAGCAGAACGGCAAATGTTGTGGTTTTCATGCCGCCTGCCGTGGAGCCGGGCGAACCGCCCAACAGCATCAGAACCACCATCAATGCCTGTGAAGTGCTGCCCATCGCAGCAAGATCGGCGGTGTTAAAACCGGCAGTACGGGGTGTGACGGATTGGAACATCGACAATAAAATGCGCTGCCGGGCAGAGCCTGCCGTGAACTCGAAGCAATAAAAGTACAGCGTCGGCAATACCAGAAGAAATGCCGTTGTGACAAGGATCACCTTGCTCTGCATCCGATAGCGGTGAAAGTCAAGGCGGTATGTACAAATGTCCTCCCATGTCAGAAAGCCAAGGCCGCCAAAGACGATCAGGGCCGCGATCACTGTGGTAAGCAATGGGTCACCTGCATACCGTGTCAGCGAAACAAATTTTGCACCCTCTGTTCCCAGCAGGTCAAAGCCGGCATTGCAGAACGCCGAAATGGAATGAAACAGTGCATACCAGATCCCGCGCAAACCATAATCGGCGCAAAATGTCGGCAGCAGCAGTGCAGCACCGGCCAGTTCAAACAGAGCGGTGATCCGCAGAATAAAGCCTGTCAGCCGCACGATGCCGCCCATCTGTGGGGCAGCGGTGGCTTCCTGCATCGTGCTGCGCTGCTTGAGGGAGATCTTTCGCCCGGAAAGCAGCGCAAAGGCAGCACCCACCGTAATGACGCCCAATCCTCCGATCTGGATCAGAAGAAGGATCACACTCTGCCCGAATGCCGACCAGTAGCTGCCGGTATCCTGTACCACCAGTCCGGTCACACAAAGGGCAGAGGTGGAAGTAAACAGCGCCTCATGGAACGGTGTAACGCACCGCTGCTGTGCAGCGATCGGGAGCATCAGAAGCAATGCGCCCACCAGATCAACTGCCGCAAACCCTGCAATAATGACCTGAAAAGAAGAAAAACGGTGCTGCCTGTAACGAGGATATTGAATCATAAAAGCTCCTTTACCTATCCGTGTGCATAAAGATTAGCATGGAATAGATAAAAGAGTCGTAAAGAAAATTGTAGAAGTATAAAGATTCCATTAAAATTGATCGGGCAACACTAAAAAATGCCGGACATCGAATTTTCCGAAGAAAACAAATAATCCGAACCCATCTCCTATCGGAAACAAGTTCGGATTATTTTTGTTTGGTCCGAGTGGCGAGAATCGAACTCACGGCCTCTTGAACCCCATTCAAGCGCGCTACCAAAACTGCGCTACACCCGGATATCTGTTTGCGTTTGCCGCTCACAGCTTGATTAGTATACCCGACTTTGTCCGTTTTGTCAAGCGCTTTTTCCAAATTTCTGGTGTAGTTTTTACATTTTACTGTCCCGGCTTTTGCACGCCAAAAGGATGCGCGAAAGAGCGTTATTTTCAAAAATCGCGATACACATCTTCCTCATCGTCCTCATGGATAGGGGTGGTGTCGTCCGGCGGTACGCCAAACTCCACCGTGGCAAAGGCCAGCGCGAATACACTGTCTGCCCCAGCGTGAAGCAGTGCCTGCGCGCAGGCGGCAGCTGTTGTGCCGGTGGTGATGACGTCATCCACCAACAGGATGCGCTTGCCCTCCAGCTGCTGCGGCTGTGCCGCCCGGAAAGCACCTGCCACGTTGGCTATGCGCTGTTCCAGCGGCAGACCGGCCTGATGCCGTTTGGCGCGGGTGCGCTCCAGTGCCTGCGGTGCCAACGGCACCTCCATAGCCTTGGCCAGCGGCAGCGCCATCAATTCCGGCACATTGTAGCCGCGCCTTTTACCGGAGGCCGGCACCGGTACGATCAGGTCGTACCCGATGGCCGCCCACGGCACCGGCTGCGGGAGCAGCTCGCCGTACTGCACGGTCAGTTCACCGCCAAAGGCCAGCTGTACCAGACGGTTGCCCATCTCCACAGCCCGCCACGGCTTGCCCTGATACTTCGCGTTCAGGATGCCGCGCCGCACACAGCCGCTGTAACGGTAGGGTGCGGCAGCACCGGCCAGATTGCTGATATAGTGCTGCGCCGGGTCCAGCCGGATGCCCGGCTTGCGACGCAGCGTTTCCAGCTGCTCTGCACAGTCCGGGCAATCCCGTACATCCCCCAGCACCCGGCCGCAGAAGGGGCACTCGCGCGGGTAGAGCAGCTGCCGTACCGCCCGCAGCGCCCTGCGCCGGGGGTCATAGTAGTCCATCAGTCCTTTTTGACCGCCACGATCACCCGCACGCGCTTGCCTGCTGCGCAGCCAAAGTTATCGTACCAGCCGGTCAGGTAGTAGCCCTCAGAGTTCACCTCAGAGAGCTTGGTGGCGTAATACTGCCCCTTGTACCACAGGTACACCTGCATATCGTCAGCCGTCTCGTAGCGGGTGCCGTTGCTCATCACCGAGGCTGCACCCACCTGATCGATCTTCATAGGCATCAGCTGGATCATGGCCTTTACCGTGCCGTTCACGTTTTGCCGCACTGCCAGACCGCCCGCCAGCACCGGATACTTGATGGAGGTGGAAAAGCTGGCCTGACTGCCGTTGACGTAGCAGATGTAGGTAGCGCCGCCGCCCACAAAATTGAGGATGGTGCTCATAGGCTGGCCGGTAATGTTGGCCAGCTGCTTGAGGCCGATACTCAGCAGTGAGCCGGAACTGCTGGTGATGCGGTTCCAGACCGTGCTCAGCAGCGAGCCGTCAATGACGCCCCACAGGATCTCGCTGGTGGTGGGCACCAGCACACTGCGCAGATCGTCCACCACGGTGGTGGTGTTGGTGGTGCCGCCGGTAGAGCCGGAACCGGAGGAGCCGGAACCGGAGCCGGAAGAACCGTTCCCGGAAGAGCTATCCCCCGAGCCGGAGGAGCCACTGCCGGTCAGGGTGCCCAGAATGGAACTGGCGTTGAAGGCCAGATTCTTCACATCGTCCAGCACGCCGTATTTCCACAGATCGCCGGTGACATCGTTCAGGATCAGGCGGTCGATCTGTCCCTGCTCATTCAGCGTATAGTAGCGCACGGCCAGTGCGTTCAGCTTTGTCCCCGCTATTCGGCTGGGACGAACCGTCCCAGCCAACCCCTCCGATGTCGTATCCAGAATTTGTACGTCATCGGCCAGAGCATAGTCCCCCAGCGCGGTGGCGGTGTCGTTGATGGTGCCGCTGACCGATTTGGACTCGATGGCAGTCACCTGCTCCCCTTCGGGGGTCACGTTGATCTCCACCAGCCAGCCGGTGGGGTAGTTCAGGCTTTTGTCGATATTCACAGTGCGGGTAATGCCGTCGGTGCACATCACCGAGATCTTTTGCAGCACGTCTGCGCCGTTATCCTCTACAAGGCTGCGGGTGGCAGTCTGCACCACGCCGTAGAACACGCTGTCGGCTTCCTCGCCGGTGATCACATCGGCTACCTCGTTGTCCATGCCCAGCAGCAGGGTGACCACTTCGCCCACGCCGCCGCCGTTCAGGGAGGAGATCTTGGATGCCACGGCAGAGCTGCCCAGCGTGTAATTGCTGCCCGCCACGGTCAGCGCGGTGGGTGCGCTGGCGCTGGGCGATACCGCCGTAATGCGGCCTGCGGCGCGGCGGGTGTAGATCCACACCGTCTGCAGGCTCTCGCTGTAATAGTACACGTCGTACTTGTTCAGCTCTGCCGAAGCAGAGGCCTTATCGTTGCGGTAGACGCTCACCGGCGTAAAGGGCAGCTGGGTGCCCTCTTCTGCTACAAAGGGACCCTTGCGGCTCTTGAGCAGCACCGAAGAGGTATCCACCTGACCGTTGGACACCGTAAAGCCCAGCGAACTGCCGTAGGCGCTGCCGCTGGCGGTGTTGGCGCGCAGGGCGTTGTACAGCAGCAGGGTGCTCTGCTCGTAGGTCATGGCCTGTCCCTGCGTGCAGGTCAGCTGATCCCGCAGACCGATCTGCTGCGCCTTGTTCAGCTGTGCCTGTGGGAAGGAGCCGGTCAGGTCGGTAGTCTTATAGCTCAGCAGCTTCAGCACCGCTGCGCAGGCTTCCTCCAGCGTAACGGTGTTGTCCGGGCGGAAGGAGCCGTCGGTGTAACCGTTCATCCAGCCCTGCTGCACTGCAATGCGGATGTAGGGTGCCCACTGGGAGCTGCCGGGCACATCCCGGTACAGGGTGCCCACCGTGCCCTGCGCGCCTACGCTCTCCCGGTAGGTGGAAAAGGACACCAGCATTTTGGCAAAAGCGCCGCGGGTAATGTTGGCGCTAAGCTCCTGACCGGTGGGCACAGCGCCCAGAGTAATAGCCGTCTGCAGGGCCGTGTTGTTGATGCTGGCCGCCGAGACCGGCAGCACCAGCACCGACACCGCAATGCTGACCGCCAGCAGAAATGCGAGAATCCGTTTTTTCATTGGTCGTACCTCTTGTTCTTTGTTTATCACGCCGCCGCGATCAATCGTAGCGCAATGCTTCAATGGGGTTCAGCCGGGCTGCGCGCCGCGCCGGCAGGTAGCCGAACAGCACGCCGATGCCCACCGAGATGCCAAAGGCCACCACAATGGAGTTGAAGGAGGGGCTTACCGTAACGGTGGTATCGGTCATGAACATGGGCAGCACCTTGTTTGCCGCCATGGACACCGCATAGCCCAGCGCAATGCCTAAAACGCCGCCCAGCGCGGAGGTGGTGGCTGCTTCCACCACAAACTGCGCCAGAATGGTGCGCTCCTTTGCTCCCAGCGCCTTGCGGATGCCGATCTCACGGGTGCGCTCGGTCACAGACACCAGCATGATGTTCATAATGCCGATGCCGCCCACCAGCAGCGAGATACTGGCAATACCGGTAAGTATCACGATGACCATGTTGATCATCTTGTTCATTTCCTCCAGCCACTCGCTGGCGCTGTACACATAGTAGCCGTTTTCGGTCTTGAGGATCGACATCAATTCCTCTTCCATCGTGCTCTTGGTCTCGTTGGCAAGGCTTTCGTCGGCCATCATGGCGGTGTAGCAGTCCACCATGCTTTGGCTGGAAAGCCGCATCACGGTGGTGTAGGGCAGGTAAACGCAGTCGTCATCGCTGCCCTGCTGCATAGTGGGGTCGCTGACTTTGGCAGACAGCACACCTACGACGCGGAACTTGTTGGCACCGATCTTGAGCGTCTGCCCCACACCGTTGCCGCCAAAGGCTACGCGGTTGAGGTAATCGCCGATGACGCAGACCTGCTTGTTGTCCTGCATATCCATGTACTGCAGGCCGCGCCCCTGAACGATCTGGTAATTCTTCATTTCGGTAAAGTTTTCGTCCACACCGCTCATGTTGGACCAGCGGTAGCTGGTGGTACCGATCTTCAGCGTACCGCTGGCTTTGCCGCTGAAGTTGACCTGCGGCGACACCGCCTTGATCAGGTCGGAATGCCGCTGGCAGATGTCGTACATCTCCTCCACCGACACGGAGCGGGAGCCGTAGCCCCACACCTGAATGCTGAGGGTGTTGGTGCCCAGTGCGGAAAAGCTGTCCCGCATGCTCTTGGTCATGCCGTTGCCCAGACCCACGATGACGATGACCGCCATCACGCCGATGATGATGCCCAGCATGGTCAGAAAGGTGCGCAGCTTGTTGCTCCACACGTTCTGGATGGCCTGCCGGAAGGTTTCAAAGATCATGCCTGTTCCTCCTTTTCCGGCGTTTCGGGCAGCAGGGTGGGCTGCACCATGGCCTCCGGTGCGTGGGAGTCGCCGTCATACACCACCTGACCGTCCTCCAGCCGGATGATGCGGTCGGCCTGCACGGCAATGGAATTGTCGTGGGTGATCAGCACTACGGTGTGTCCCTGCTTGTGCAGCTGCTGCAAAAGCCCCAGCACCTCGCGGCCGGTATGGGAGTCCAGCGCGCCGGTGGGCTCGTCCGCCAGAATCAGCTCCGGCGAGCAGGCGATGCTCATGGCGATGACCACCCGCTGCTTCATGCCGCCGGAAAACTGATGCGGATATTCGTCGTAGCGCTCCGCTGGAATGCCGACAAGCTCCAGCATCTGGCACGCCTTGTGCGTAGCTTCCGTCTTGGAA
>OHTN01000788.1_pt1 | contig 11059 bp, 7 predicted proteins | sample 1578971 | NCBI WGS metagenome assembly OHTN01 (sample SAMEA3879509, study PRJEB24766) | human gut metagenome | biome: human-associated habitat; feature: feces | place: USA | collected 1985/1987 | reverse complement strand
GCCCCTTGACACTACACGAAGCGCACGCTGAAGTCTGGATGATTCTCACTTGGAGATGAGAACCGTTTATGTTTTCCACAATACCTTGATGTTTTATAGTATTCGCCATTTTGCAAAGTGTGCATTACAAATCGCGGCAAATTTACGCATTATTTGTGAACTGCAAACCTTTCCTATGCATTTTCTGTGTTCGTAAACGTGCTTTTTCTATGTTTTTATGTTTTTTCACCTGCCACAGACTACAAAAAGACAAAAAACAGACGGTCTGTCAAGGAAAAACAGACCGTCTGACTAACCAAAACAGATAATCTGTTCACTCCGAACAGACCATTTGTTTATTTACCATTTATAATTGATACCGAAACTGAGCAATTCTTTTACCTGAAAATAGCTGTCCCCTTCCGTCGGCTTGGCACTGTCGTCATAGCGGGCGTGCACATAGAGCTTGGTGGAAAGATAGCGGTTCAGCACAAAGTTCACCGTGTTTTCCCATTCGATACGCGTCCACTCATAACTGGTCTGGAAGTCCAGGCGGGAATCCAGCGTAATGGAAGGAATGATGGTCCACGAAAGTGTAGGCTGTATCTGCGAACCGAAGTTATGCTTCACGCACTTGCCCTCCTCAAGACCGAAACTCACTTCATTCACACCCTTATTCCCCACATAGCGCAGCATGTACGTCAGCGGAGCCATGAAAACGGACAAGCTGAATTTCTGCTTCTTCAACTTGTAGTCCATACCGATACTGCTTGACCAGTCCGCCGGAGCAAAGAAAGCCGAAACCAGCTCTTCACTGTTGGCCTTGTAGCCATTGCAGAACTGGGTCTTAAACTCAGTCGTGATGGTATAATACCACTTGGACGCAGCTTGAATACCCAGTTTACTGTACAGCCGGAGCTGGTCGGTACTTACCAGATAGTTATGAAACTCGTCGGAAGGTGCGGAGCTGAAGCCCAGCTTGGCATCGAGCAGATTTTCCCACTGCACCTTTTCACGGTCATTATAGTTGGCAAACAATTGCAGGTTGGCAAGCACGGCGTTAGTGCTCTCACCTCCCTTGTACCAGTTGTCGGAGATATAGTTCTGGGTAATCTGCAACGAACCGTTTCCACCCGTCACCCACCAGTTGGGCTTGTGGATAATCACGTCGGCTTCCTCCTTCACTCCCACCATATTCTCCTGCGCAAACAGTTTCACGACGGACGGCTTGGAAGAAACCTCCTTCTCTATATTATCCTTGAATATCTTCCCTTTCATCACCTCCTTCTCGGTCATTACAACCAGATTGGGACAATTCACATACGTGTTCAGCAGCGTACGGTCCACCAGTTTGTTGGCTCGGTCCTTTGAGGTGAAACTCAGTGTGTCGAACGGCAACATCTCGCGCGTCAGGGCAGGCACCGTATCAGGCACCTGGAAATGCCAGTCCACCTTGGAAAGGCGTCTCATGGGGGCATAATAATAGGTAAGGGGAAGGAACAACCTATAGTAGTTCGGATTGGAAGGTATATAACGCTCCGGAGTCGTGGGGTCATTCAAATAATCCAGCACTCCGATATACCTTTCATATAATATGGAAACAGTATCCAGCCTGTACCCCATACCTTCCGGTTTCAATTTCAGAATCATGTATTCTTTCATTATATCCGGCAAGGTGTCGGCTTTGGCAGTTGTTTCCTGTCCACTGTTCTTCGAGGCGGTATCCAGCGTATTCTGTGCCATCACCGACGAAGAAATCATCGTAGCAATTAACCAAAATGCAATGTGTCTATTCTTCATAATGCCCTAAAGTCTATGTTTCGAGCGCAAATTTAGCTTAAAATGTTTAGAAAACATAGAAAAGCCATAAGAAAGGCAAGAAGGACTTTCTTCGATGAAATCGTATTTTTTAATAATTGTTTCATCGAAACTTTCTCTACTTCCTCTTTTTTTTATAATTTTGCGCTTTTTAAGTTCTACGTGTACTGACGGGAGCAGTGCGCACCCTGAACGACAAGCCGTATAGGCTCTTGGCATTAGATTAAACAATTAATAAAATAATATAGTTGTGGGAGAAACAAAGTATATTTTCGTCACCGGTGGTGTTGCCTCTTCATTAGGTAAAGGTATCATCTCATCCTCCATCGGTAAATTGCTGCAAGCAAGAGGTTACAAGGTAACCATCCAGAAGTTTGACCCGTACATCAACATCGACCCGGGTACACTGAACCCTTATGAACACGGCGAATGCTACGTTACCGTGGATGGCCACGAAGCCGACCTCGATTTGGGCCATTACGAACGCTTCCTGGGCATCCAGACCACCAAGGCCAACAATATCACGACCGGACGCATCTACAAAAGCGTCATCGACAAAGAGCGCCGGGGTGACTATCTGGGAAAGACCATCCAGGTTATTCCCCATATTACAGACGAAATCAAGCGTAATGTAAAACTGCTGGGAAACAAATACAAATTCGACTTTGTTATTACCGAGATTGGCGGTACAGTGGGTGACATCGAGTCTCTGCCCTATCTGGAAAGCATCCGTCAGCTGAAGTGGGAACTGGGAAAAGACGCCTTGTGCGTACACCTTACTTATGTCCCCTACCTGGCAGCTGCCGGTGAGCTGAAGACCAAGCCCACCCAGCACTCCGTAAAGGAACTGCAAAGTGCCGGTATCCAACCCGATGTCCTCGTACTGCGTACGGAACATGAGTTGAGTACCACCCTGCGCAAGAAAGTGGCTCTGTTCTGCAATGTGGACGAAAATGCCGTGGTGCAGAGCATCGACGCGCCTACCATCTACGAGGTGCCCATCTTGATGCAGCGCCAGGGACTGGACGTTACCATTTTGAAGAAAATGGGACTTCCCGTCGGCGACACTCCGGGACTGGGACCGTGGCGCGCTTTCCTCGAACGCCGTCACAAAGCCGAAGAGACTGCCCCGCTGCACATCGCATTGGTGGGCAAATATGACTTGCAGGATGCCTACAAGTCCATCCGCGAGGCCCTTTCACAAGCAGGAACCTACAATGACCGCAAGGTATCGGTAGACTTCGTGAACAGTGAAAAGCTGACTGACGAGAATGTGGCAGAAGCCCTGAAAGGCATGGCAGGCGTACTTATCGGTCCAGGCTTCGGCGAACGCGGCGTTGCCGGCAAGTTCGTAGCCATCAAATATGCGCGTACGCACGACATCCCCACCTTCGGTATCTGTCTGGGTATGCAGTGTATCGCCATCGAATTTGCCCGTAACGTACTGGGTTATGCCGATGCCAACTCACGCGAGATGGACGAAAAGACACCACACAATGTCATCGACATCATGGAAGAGCAGAAGTCCATCACCAATATGGGTGGAACCATGCGTCTGGGTGCCTACGAATGTGTTCTGCAGAAAGGCAGCAAGGCATACGAGGCATATGGTACCGAGCATATCCAGGAACGTCATCGCCACCGCTATGAATTCAACAACAGCTTCAAGGATGCCTACGAAGCAGCAGGCATGAAGTGTGTGGGTATAAACCCCGAATCGGACCTGGTGGAAATTGTTGAGATTCCCGCATTGAAGTGGTTTGTCGGTACCCAGTTCCATCCCGAATACAGCAGTACGGTATTGCATCCGCACCCACTGTTCGTAGCATTCGTGAAGGCCGCCATCGAAAATGAAAACGAAAAGAAATAATTTGTAATAAGTAATTTGTAATCAACAAAGAATGGATAAAAATACCATCACAGGTCTTGTTCTGATAGCGATATTGTTAGTAGGTTTCAGCTTTCTGAGCCGTCCCAGCCAGGAGCAGTTGGAAGCACAGCAACGTTACTACGACTCCATAGCCCAGGTGCAACAGCGCGAAGCCGACTTGAAAGCCAAGGCGGAAGCAGCCCTGGCCAACGAAAGCGGAGCGGAAGCAAGCGTTGACTCCACTGCCCTCTTCTTCGACGCCCGTCAAGGAACCAACTCGCAGGTAACCATCCAGAACAACCTGGCAGAAATAACCGTAGATACAAAAGGCGGGCGCATAGCTTCGGCCACGCTGAAGGAATACATGGGACAAGACAAGACGACCCCCGTCACACTGTTCAGCGGCAATGACGCTTCCATGAATTTCCTCTTTTACAACAAGAAAGAGACTATCCAGACGGAAGACTATTATTTCACCGCAGTAAACCGTACGGACAGTACCGTCACCATGCGTTTGTCGGCAGACAGCAACAGCTATATCGACTTTACATATCGCATGCACAATGACACATACCTGATAGACTTTACTATTCAGGCAGTCAATATGGAAGGTAAGCTGGCGGCTACCAACAATTATGTGGACATCGAGTGGTCTCAGCGTGCCCGTCAGATAGAGAAGGGTTACACCTACGAGAACCGTCTGGCTGAACTGACTTACAAAATCACCGGAGAGGGTACCGATTATCTGTCCGCCAACAAGAACGACGAAAAGGAAGTTCCGGAACGCCTGGACTGGATTGCTTTCAAGAACCAGTTCTTCTCTTCAGTATTTTTGGCAGATGCCGACTTTGAAAAGACCAAACTGAGTTCCAAGATGGAGACTCAAGGCAGCGGCTACATTAAGGACTATTCTGCGGAGATGAGCACGAAGTTCGACCCTGCCGGCAAGGAACCTACCCAGCTGTTCTTCTACTTCGGCCCCAATCACTACAAGACCCTGACCGCACTCGACAAGGGGCGTGACGAGAAGTGGGAGCTGAACCGTCTGGTCTATCTGGGCTGGCCGCTCATCCGCTGGATAAACAAATGGTTCACCATCAACATCTTCGACTGGTTGTCCAGTTGGGGGTTGAGCATGGGTATCGTACTGTTGTTCATGACGTTAATCGTAAAAGCTGTGGTATTCCCGGCTACGTGGAAGACCTACATGTCTTCTGCCAAGATGCGCGTACTGAAACCGAAAATCGACGAGATAAACAAGAAGTACCCCAAGCAGGAAGATGCCATGAAGAAGCAGCAGGAAGTGATGGGCCTCTACAGCCAGTACGGAGTCAGTCCGATGGGTGGATGTCTGCCGATGCTGATACAGTTCCCTATCTTGATGGCCTTGTTCATGTTCGTGCCGAGTGCCATTGAACTCCGCCAGCAGAGCTTCTTGTGGGCAGACGACCTTTCCACTTACGATGCGTTCATCAACTTCCCGTTCCATATCCCGTTCCTGGGAAGCCACCTCAGCTTGTTCTGCCTGCTGATGACGGTTACCAACATATTGAACACGAAGTACATGATGCAGCAACAGGATACGGGTGCCAATCCGCAGATGGCTGCCATGAAGTGGATGTCATACCTGATGCCTATCATGTTCCTCTTCATATTGAACGACTATCCTTCGGGATTGAACTATTACTACTTCATCTCTACGTTAGTCAGTGTGGTAACAACGCTCATCATGCGCAAGACAACCAATGAGGAAGCCCTTCTTGCTCAGTTGGAAGCCAACAAGAAAGACCCGAAGAAGATGAAGAAAACCGGTTTCGCCGCTCGTCTGGAAGCCATGCAGAAACAGCAGGAACAGATGATGAAAGAAAAACAGAACAAAAAGTAGTAAGACTACCGTTCAAGATATTCTTTTGCAGAAAGCCGGACAATGACATTTGCCCGGCTTTCTTATCCTTACGCCAATGAAAAAATCACAGACTCTAAATTATGCAGACTAAATACACCTACAAACAAATCTGGCTTATAGCCTACCCCATCCTAATCAGCCTCCTTATGGAGCAACTGATAGGTATGACGGACACCGCCTTCCTCGGACGTGTGGGCGAAGTCGAGCTGGGAGCATCTGCCATCGCCGGTGTCTTCTACATGGTCATCTTCATGGTTGCCTTCGGTTTCAGCATCGGGGCACAGATACTCATTGCCCGGCGCAACGGCGAACAGCAGTATAAGGAAATCGGTGACTTGTTCTATCAGGGCATCTATTTCCAAGTCGGGATGGCGACAGTCATGTTCCTGCTGTCCTATTGCTTCTCGCCGATTATCCTGAAACGCATCGTAGCCTCGGAACATATCTACGAAGCAGCCACCAGCTACCTGCATTGGCGTGTATTCGGTGCCTTCTTCTCGTTCAGCGCAGTCATGTTCCGTGCCTTTTTCTTGGGAACCACCCAGACCAAGACACTGACACTGAACTCCATCGTCATGGTGTTGAGCAATGTCGTATTCAACTATATCCTGATTTTCGGTAAATTCGGTTTTCCTGCACTCGGCATTGCCGGAGCTGCCATCGGCTCCTCATTGGCCGAGCTGGTTTCGCTGTTATTCTTCATCCTCTATACCCGTAGCCGTATCGACTGCTGCAAGTACGGGCTGGACCGTATTCCGAAGTTCCGGCTGGACGTATTGAAACGGATGCTGAACGTCTCTTTCTGGACCATGATACAGAATTTCTTCTCCCTCTCCACCTGGTTCCTTTTCTTCCTTTATGTGGAGCATCTGGGAGAGCGCTCGCTGGCAGTGACCAACATTGTCCGCAACGTGTCCGGCATACTGTTCATGGTACTCATGGCATTTGCCTCTACCTGCGGGTCACTGGTCAGCAATCTCATCGGTGCAGGCCACTCCGATTGCGTGGCAGGCACCATCCGGCAGCACGTACGCATAGCCTACGTCTTCGTACTTCCGCTGGCATTGCTTTTCGCGGTGTTCCCCAAGCTGATTCTGGGAATTTATACCGACATACCCGACCTGCAGGACGCTTCCGTGCATTCGCTCTGGGTGATGTGCTCCACCTATCTGTTCCTGGTTCCTGCCAATGTCTATTTCCAGGCAGTTTCCGGAACCGGCAACACGCGTACGGCATGGGGGTTGGAGATGGCTACGCTGGTCATCTACACAGCCTATATCACCTACATTATTCTGATTCTGCAACTCGACGTGGCCATTTGCTGGACCTCGGAAATGGTTTATTCCAGCTTTATTCTCATTTTCTGCTGGCTATATATCAAACGTGGGAATTGGCAAGGAAGGAAAATTTAGTATCTTTGCATTGAAATAACCGAAACAAAAAACATATATGAAACAAGTAAATCTACTACTTATGTCAGCAGCCATGACATTGGCCTCCTGCGGAGGAACAAAAGATGCCGGACAGCAGCAGGACGCAGCAGCGCTCATCCAGCGGTCGGACATCAAGATTGAAGGAAAGCGTATGACACCCGAGGCACTCTGGGCGATGGGACGTATCGGCAGTGTAGCCGTATCTCCCGACGAAAAGCAAATTGCCTACACGGTATCCTATTACAGCGTGCCCCAGAACAAGAGTAACAGCGAAGTCTTCGTCATGAATGCCGACGGTAGTGGCAATACCCAGATAACGCATGACGCCTGGCAAGAAGGACAGCCCACATGGTTCAAGGACGGCAAGAAGCTTGCCTTCCTTTGCAACGAAAGCGGCAGCAGCCAGGTATGGGAAATGAATCCCGACGGCAGCGGACGCAAGCAGCTGACCCAATACGAGGGAGACATCGAAGGGTTCTCTTTCTCGCCCGACGGCAAGAAACTCCTTTTCATTGCCCAGGTAAAGACCGTGAAGAGTACGGCAGACAAACATCCGGACCTTCCTAAAGCCACCGGCATCATCGTTACCGACCTGATGTACAAGCATTGGGACGAATGGGTGACTACTGCTCCCCATCCATTCGTTGCCGATTTCGACGGCAATGCCATCAGCAATGTCACTGATATTCTTGAGGGAGAGCCATACGAAAGCCCGATGAAGCCCTGGGGCGGTATCGAGCAGCTGGCATGGAGCCCGTCTTCTGATAAGGTGGCCTATACATGCCGTAAGAAAACCGGACTGGCGTATGCCATTTCCACCAACTCCGACATTTATATCTACGACCTTGCCTCCAAGGAAACCAAAAACATCACGGAAGAAAACAAGGGATATGATACGAATCCCCAATACTCTCCCGACGGCAAATACATCGCCTGGCAGAGCATGGAACGTGACGGCTACGAAGCCGACTTGAACCGCTTGTTTATCATGAACCTCGAGACCGGCGAGAAACGTTTTGTAAGCAAAGCTTTCGAATCGAACGTGGACGCCTTCTTGTGGAACAAAGATTCCCAGAGCATCTACTCCATCGGTGTATGGCATGGCGAGACACAGATTTACAACATCGACCTTGCCGGAAACGACAAGCTTACCCAGCTCACCGACGGCATGTACGACTATGCTTCGCTTGCCCTTTGCGGAGACAAGATTATCGCCAAACGCCACTCCATGAGCATGGGCGACGAAATCTATGCCGTAAACAGTGCACGCAACGGCGACGCTTTTGCAGAAGCAGTGCAACTGACCACAGAAAACAAGCAGATTTACGACCAGCTGGAGATGGGTAAGGTGGAAGCCCGCTGGATGAAGACCACCGACGGCAAGCAGATGCTGACCTGGGTGATTTATCCTCCGCAGTTCGACCCTAACAAGAAGTACCCCACCCTCCTCTTCTGTGAAGGTGGTCCTCAGAGTCCCGTCAGCCAGTTCTGGAGCTACCGTTGGAATTTCCAGATTATGGCGGCAAACGACTATATCATCGTAGCTCCCAACCGTCGTGGTCTTCCGGGCTTCGGTGTAGAGTGGAACGAAGCCATCAGCGGTGATTATGGCGGCCAGTGCATGAAGGACTACTTCACTGCCATTGACGAAATGGCCAAGGAACCTTTCGTCGACAAAGACCGCCTGGGTTGCGTAGGCGCCAGCTTCGGAGGCTTCTCCGTATATTGGCTTGCCGGACACCATGACAAACGCTTCAAGGCATTCATCGCACACGACGGTATCTTCAACATGGAAATGCAATATCTGGAAACGGAAGAGAAATGGTTTGCCAACTGGGATATGGGCGGTGCTTATTGGGAAAAGAACAACGCTACGGCACAACGCACTTTCGCCAACTCCCCGCACCTCTTTGTCGACAAATGGGACACCCCTATCCTCTGCATCCACGGAGAGAAGGACTTCCGCATCCTTGCCAACCAGGCAATGGCCGCCTTCGATGCAGCCGTGATGCGTGGCGTTCCTGCCGAACTGCTTATCTATCCGGACGAAAACCACTGGGTACTGAAACCTCAAAATGGCGTGCTGTGGCAACGTACCTTCTTTGAATGGTTGGACAAATGGCTGAAACCTGCTAAGTAAAGCCCCTCAAAAACAATAAAAACAAATAATCCCGGACTCTTTGTCAAGAATCCGGGATTATTTGTTTTTATCGCACACCGCCCGATTCATTTTTTATGACTATAATTTGGGCAGTTCAAATAAAGTCAATACATTTGCTTTATGCACACTCCGAAGAAGTGTAAACAATATGTCCTAATATAACCCGATAAAAGATGAATGAAAATTGGCCTGAGATTGTGGAAACACTGATACCGTATTTTGAAACAAATTCGGTAGAAGGTGACTACCAGCGGGAAATAGAGAACTGCTTGAAATTTCTTGGATGGAAGAAGACCAATGGAACAATGGTATCCCAATATACATTACCGATAGGTAATAGCAACTCCATACGCCCGGACATTGTACTTTGGCGAAAGAACGAGCAGGACACACAATCCCCCGTACTCCCTATTGAAATAAAGCGTCCGTCTAATATACGAAATGAAAGACAAGAAAATCAACTGATGTCGTATATGCGCCAGTTGAAACTTAATGTCGGATTATATATAGGAGAAAAGATACAACTTTACTATGACATTCCCAATGATGGAGAGAATCCCATTTGTGTATTTACAGCGGAAATTAAAAAAGAAGATACAAATGGTTCCATCATCTGTGATTTATTGAGCTACGACAAATTCAATCTGGAAAAAATAGAAACATTCTGTAATGAGCAATATAAAAAAATCCAAGCGCGTAATAATCTGCATAGGAGGGTGTCAGAATTCTTATCCGAAGGCAATGGGGTAAAGAATATGATTTCGTTGCTCAAAGACAAGTTTACAGCTGAAGGATTTGAGGAATCCGCCATTAATGAAGAATTTGCCAATCTTACGCTTACAATACATTACGAAAATAAGAGCATTCTCCCTTCATTACAGCTTAAAAAGGGGCAAACATCTAAGAACTCACAAAACGGTCATAAAGAAAGTGATTCCAAAGACCATACAAAATTCTCATTGGATGGAATCAACTTCTATGTCAAAAGACGTTTTGTATTGGAAGTAGTCAAGCACTATATCAAAGACCATCCCAACATAAACTATGTTGAACTGGAAAAAGTCTTTCCATCCAATTTGCACAGTAAAGCATTAGGTGTAATACGTACTTTGATAGAAGTCCAAGAGAAAATCAAATCTCATCCCGATTTAAAGAAACGCTACTTTCTTAAGCCTGATGAAGTTATTTTATTGGCAGACGGAACAAAAATTGTTGTCAACAACCAGTGGGGAACATTATTTCCAAGATTTCTTGAAGCAGCAAAGAAACTGTACCAAGTAACCAATGATACGGAAAGCAATACTCCAATATCCCGATTAAAGATTACTTTTGGTAATGGGAAAGTAATTCAAGAAACACAAGCAGCCGAGACTTTCCGGCAATTTGTGATGACAGTAGGTGTAGAACAAGTGCAATCTTTAAATATCAAGGTATGCAAGATTCCCTTGATATCAAACACACTTCATGAGAAATACCAGCGCGCTCAAAAACCATTAGGCAACGGACGGTTTCTTATGACCTGCAGCAATACAAAAACAAAGAAGCGTGATATCGAGCGTATTGCCAAAGCTTTGGGTATTCAGGTGACCGCGGAAATTGTATAATGGAGACAGTAATTCAAGAGACATGTCTTGAAAAATACTTTTTCATGAAGAGTACGTATATTGCGCTCAACAGTAAGATACACCCTATCAAGAAGATATAGCCATACTGTTGGTAATAAATATATCCTACTATTATAAAAGTCTGTATTGTCATATAGGCCAGAGAGACTATGACATGAGGAATCTTCAGTTCATTCGCCATAATCTGATACAGATGCTTGCGATGCGGTAGCCCGATATTCTCATGAAGCATCAGGCGGTGAATGATAGTCAATACACTATCCACAC
>OHTN01000787.1_pt1 | contig 11066 bp, 7 predicted proteins | sample 1578971 | NCBI WGS metagenome assembly OHTN01 (sample SAMEA3879509, study PRJEB24766) | human gut metagenome | biome: human-associated habitat; feature: feces | place: USA | collected 1985/1987 | reverse complement strand
GTAAGTAGTTGAGCTTTTTGGCAACCGCCAGGATGCGCTGCGCCGTTTTGACGCTCACGCCGCGGCTGCCGCTGAGCGCACGGGATACGCTGGCATAGGATACGCCGGCCTCCCGCGCAATGTCCTTAATGGTAACGCTCATCGGTAGGATCATACCTTTCTCTGACAGTCATAGTTTTTTTGTGGTGTTGGCCATGGCCTTTCTGCAAAAGGCCGAGCCAAGTTTCGGCCGGCCTTTTTGGCCGGAAAGCATAAAGTCTCCGGTACAATGCAATCGTTTGCGTGCGTCCTATTATAACAGGTTTTTCACTGAAATTCTATGTCGGATTATTAAAATCCGAGCGAAATTTTACAAAAAAGGGCGCAAAACGCGCCCTCTCTGAAAAAGGATCAGGATTCCAGCCCTGTTTCCGTAACAAAGCTGTTTTCAACCGTGATCACCGTATAATATTGCGGGCCAAGCTCGTTTACCAGTTCGTTTACCCGCCGGTAGATCTCGCTTTTTTTCATCTTGCAATTGTGCGGGATGACAAGGTCAAAAATCAGGTTGGTGTGCGTCGGCCCCTCCACCATGCAGAAATCATGGATCGTAAAGCGGGGGTCGATCTCCCTTGCAATCTCAGAGAGCTGAAGCCGCAGGCGGTTGATCTGCTCATCGTCCACTACAATCGGATCCATATGGATGACCATGTCTATGTGGAATTTTTTCTTGATTTCCCGTTCGATCAGGTCAATGGTGTCGTGGCTTTTCATGATATCCTCGTTGGAGGGGACTTCCGCGTGAGCGGAAGCGAAAATGCGGTTTGGCCCGTAGTTGTGAACGATCAGGTCGTGCACGCCGACCACGCCGTCGAAGGAGAGAATCTCGCTCTCCAGTTCCTTGACGAGCTTGGGATCCGGCGCCTGGCCCAGCAGGCTTCCCACGGTGTCGCGAACGATCTGGATGCCGGTATAGAAGATGAAAAGGGCGACGACAATGCCCATATAGCCATCAAGCGGCAGGGCGGTAAATTTTGAGAGGATCAGCGCGAGCATCGAAACAGTCGTCGCCGCCGTATCGCTGACGCTATCCATCACCACCGCGCCGACGGCGGGGGAATCAATCCGCTTGCCGAGCTGATGGTTAAATATCGCCATCCAGATCTTCACACCGATGGATAAAAGCAGCACGATCAGCGCGGGCACGCTGAAGGCGAGCGCTTCCGGATGCATGATTTTATCAATGGAGGAGCGCACCAGTTCAAAGCCCATCATCAGGATCAGGAAGGCGACCCCCAGCGCGGCGATATATTCAATCCGGCCGTGGCCGAAGGGGTGCTCATCATCCGCCGGGCGGTTGGCAGCCTTGAAGCTGAAAAGCGTCACGGCAGAGGAGCCCGCGTCTGAGAGGTTGTTGACTGCATCCGCCGTGATGGCGATGCTGTTGGTGAGCGAGCCGATCAAAAATTTTGCAATGGTCAGCAAAAGGTTGCAGGCAATCCCCACCGCGCCGCTGAGAACGCCATAGCGTACGCGCACAGCGGGGTTTTCCGTGTTGCCCGCATCCTTGATAAAGAGCTTGATCAGTAGTTTTGTCATTGTATCCATCCCCGTGTATGTTCGAAGTTTATATAGAAGGGATTATAACACGGCGGAGAAGAACTTACAATTTTTTGGCGGGATGTTATGGGGCGATAACATGAAAAGGGCGGGGAAGAAGGGCGTTTGCCCCGCTTCCCCGCCGGAGATCGAGAATTTATAATTTGAATTGCTTACGCTGCTTTCGGCTCTGGCTTTGGGTATTTCACCATGGCGACGATGAGCCAGATAAACGTTGCAAGCGCGATTACTGCATAAATACAAAGAATAATATACCATAATGTAGGCGAGGCATTATTATACCAGGAGCTGTGAATTTGAGATGATATCATCGTAGTAGTAAGTGTGTTAATCGTTCCAGTAAATAACAGACCCAATTTTGTCCAAACATGGCACTCTTTCCGATAAAAAACGAGATAAACGATTGCATTGAAGTTTAATATTGCAAGGGAGAGAAAAATAGGCCCTATCATGGCGTCCTGATCAAAATACAATCGTAATTGGAGCAAATCGTCAATGAACCATGTTATTGCGTCAGACCAATATAAATTTAAGAGGAACAAATAAAGTAACATAGGCAATGATAGGATAGCGGAGACTAAAAAAAAGATTTTTTTTGTCTTATAAGTCATGTTATCATCTCCGATATTAATAAAGAGGAAGACCAGACGCATAGGCAAATCTATACAATAGGAATGCAGAAAAGGCAATAGAATTCGGCACCGTAATTCGCGCAACGCTATCCCAACTGGAGTTATTTAAGACATTGTTTACCTGATTTCTATAATTATATGCGACCAAAGCAGTTTGTTCTACAAGATAACCGGGACTACGCAATGCAGCGTTTGCATAAGTCAGATTTGCTGACGAATGAAAATTATGTCCTTTTGCACTTGAAATTAGATTTGTATAGATGTCTATGCGATTATCAACGTATTTTTCGAATTGACCGTGCGTTACATTTAGTGCTGTTATATTGGCTGCGTGATGGGGTTCTCCTGCATCTTGTAGATAATGAAGAGCACGCCCGATTTCTTCATAGGCTTTTGTACGATTACCCGTTTTGACCATTGAAACAGCACTATAATAATGATCTTCACAGTTTGTTAATGCAGTATTAGTAGTTGATCCAAGATAATTATCGTGATTAATTGCGTGATAAAAATGGCCTGCAAAAGCGAAACCTATTTCGTCATCATCTGGCTTAAGTGAGGCTAAAGAAATTAATAGACAAATCGTCAAGACCTCTACAGCATTTGTTGAAAAAATGCCCATATCATTTGCAAGAACATTAAGCGCTTGAGCCGTAATCATTTCGTGAGAGCCCGTTTTCGTATATTCGCCATTTTTATCAATCGTCCCCGATCCCCACCTCGGTGCAATCTGCGGCTCCTGCTCTTCCTCCGCCATAATCGGGTCCGTCTCATAGGTGTCAAATGGATCATAAACCCGCTCAAAATCCCGCAGCAGAGCGCGGTATTCCTCCGCGGACATAGCTGCGATATCCTCCAGCGAATACTGGGAAAGGTCTAATGTGTCTTCCGGAGCAGCTGCGTAAACGGGAAGGAGAAAACTGAACGAACAAAAAATCAATAGCATCGTCAAGAATACGGAAATTGTTTTTTTCATAAAATGACGCTCCTTTTCCATTCTTAAAAATTCTTTCCCTTTTCTGTTTACGGAGCGCTAAACCATTGGAATCATCTCTTTCATGGCTATTCAGGGAATACATCCCATCCCTATTATAGCAAATTCGTTATCGAATGCAACAATTTCCATAAAAAAAATACAGAACTGAGCAAAAAATCAGTTCTGTATGTATCACGATCACGATAGGGAAGAATCCTGCCCTTCCCTCACGCCTCCCTGCTCACCACATGCACATCCAGCTGCTCATAGGGGATCGTGATCCCGTTTTCATCGAATTTCAGCTTCACCGTCTCCTGCAATTCATAGAAGAGCGTCCAATAGTCATCGCTGCGGCACCAGACGAGGCAGGCGATCTCAATCGCGTGCGCATCGTGCGCCTTCACGCCGATCACGGGCGCGGGATCATTCAATACCATGGCATTGTCCGTAACAATTTCGTTCAGGACCCGCTTTGCCAGGGAAATATCATCGTCATAGCCGATGCTGTAGGTCAGATCCAGCCTGCGTTTATTCTCGGCGGTGTAGTTGATGATGCTGTTGGAGGTCAGGTGGGAATTCGGGATAATGATGCGCTTGTTGTCGATCGTATTGAGCGTGGTGTTCATAAAGCCGATTTCCGCCACCTTGCCGGAAACAGCTTCCAGCTCAATAAAATCACCGCTTTTGAAGGGCTTGCTGATGAGGATTTGCAGGCCACTGGCAAACTGGGAGATGCTGTCCTTCAGGCCGATGCCCGCCGTCACGCCAGCCGCGCCCAGGGCGGTAATGAAGGAGCTGAGATTGATGCCCAGCGTGGAAAGGGCGGAGAGCACGATGCCGAATTTAATCACCAGCTCCACCACGTTGCGGATGAAGGGATGGACGGCTGGGTCAACGTTTTTCGCTGTCAGGCCTTTCACGAGCAGGTTCCCCGCAAGCTTTGCCAGCCAAAAGCCGACCGCGAGCGTAAGAATGGCGCCGACGAGATTCGGCAGGAAGCCCAATAGCTTATCCCAAAAATTTTCGCTGGTCCAGGTTTTGAGCTGCTCAAATAGATTCATTGAAATGCCTCCTGTATTTGATTTTCAAAACTGACGAAACTATTCTATCATTTCTGATTGCGGGAATGCAAGCAGGAGGCCCGGCAGGGCGGGGCGATGCCTTCTCAAATGGCTGATACCCTTTGTCCACCGAGGGGATGATATCCGGATTTTGAAATTTGATGGCTGTTTATCACCATATTGTTTTACTAGGACTCGGTGCTATAATAGGCTGCATAGAGTTCTTTCTGGCGATGATCGCGGCGCACTTCATCCGATTCGGCGCGGTGGAGTGGGATGCGGAGGTCTATCAATGGGGAATATGGCCATGAAAGAGCAGAATGCGAAGCTGGAAAACAGATCGTAGAAAAGAGGAGGAAAAGGGCATGCTGCGGCGAATTTTTAGCATGTTAATGGCTGTTATCAGCTGTATTTTATCACTGGTGGGGTGGAATGGGATGATTCAGGTGGAGGATGCGCATTATGAAATGGTAGACCAGGCGTTGATCAACCCCAATGCGGATGAGAGTGCCAAGGCGTTGTACCGCTTTTTGTTGGATTGCTATGGCAAGCGCGTGATCAGCGGGCAATATATCAACGAGTATGAGTATTTTTCCGCGCCGCAGTTCCGTGTGGATGAAAACGACCCCAATAGCCCTATGACCGTTTTCAAGGCGAATGAGCTTCAGGCGGTGCACAGCGTTACAAACGCATATCCGGCGATGATCGGGCTGGATCTTTCCGAAACAGAAACCGGCCGGAAATGCTATTCCGTCCAGCAGGCAATCGAATGGCATCAAGCTGGCGGAATCGTCACCTTCTGCTGGCACTGGATGGCGCCTTCCCAAACGGAGGGAAAGCGGCATTTTTACACAGAGCAAACGGATTTTAATCTCAAACAGGCGCTCGACAATCCCAACAGCCCGGAGTATCAGGGCCTGCTCCGCGATATTGACATCATCTCCAAAGAGATGAAAAAGTTGCAGGATGCGGGTGTGCCCGTCCTGTGGCGGCCGCTGCATGAGGCGAGCGGTGGATGGTTCTGGTGGGGCGCGAGCGGAGCGGAGGCTTATAAAGAACTGTGGAACCTAATGTATGACCGGATGACGAATGTGAATGGTCTGAACAATCTCATCTGGGTTTATAACGGACAGAATCCACGCTGGTATGTTGGGGACGACAAGTGTGATATCATTGGAGACGATCCCTACTATACCAATAGCAGCAGGATACTATATCGTTTCAATCAGGCCAATGCCAACCGCTTTAAAACTTGTTATAAGACCTCTCAGAATAAAATGATTGCCATGACGGAGAATGATTTCGTTCCCAATATCGATCGAATGTTCGAAAAAGGCACCAAATGGCTGACCTTTTGCACCTGGTGCCGTGAGTTTGTATGTGTGATAGATGAATCGACGGCATGGGGGGCGACCACGCCGGAATACAGCGAAAAATATGCCACCGCGAAAGAACTGCGTGAGGCTTATCAGGACGAGCGGGTAATCACACTTGACCAGCTGAGAGCAGACGGTGGATATTCACAGGCGGGCGACAGGTGAAAAATCTTCTCCCCTTTGTTACTTACCGTGAGAAAGATGAAAAAACAGTTTGCTCTATGGGCTTCTTTGTGGTAAAATGATACAAATCTCAGGCGAATAAGGGGGAGCTTTGCGCTTTGTGAGCATCAACGCCGCTCGAAATTTTAGCTGCGCCAAAACTGCACAAATCCGCGCTTGGGGCAAGAAAGGGAGAATCATAAAGATGAAGAAAAAACTCATTATTCTGTGCACAGTCATTCTGATTGTCGTCATGGAAGCGCTCTTTGCGCTCATCGGCGCCCTGATGCCCGGCCCGTTCCACGGCACGGTGACAGATGCCGCTACGGGCGAGCCGATTGCAAACGTAAGCGTTTCCGATGGTCGGAATGTGGTCAAAACGGATGAAAACGGCGCATATACCCTGCCGGGCTACAGCAAGAGTCGTTTTGTCACGGTAACAACGCCTGCGGGTTACTGGACGGAAAACTATTATATTCCGGTCACCAAGGATCGGGAAACCTATGACTTCCAGCTGGATAAGAGCGAGAAAACCGCACAGGAGGATCACTCCTTCCTGCAAATTTCCGATTCGGAGATCGGCGCAGGCGGAGTCGGCGCTTGGATCGAGCATGTCCGGGATACGGTGAAAAAAACCGATCCGGCCTTCCTTATCCACACGGGCGATATCTGCTATGAGGATGGCCTCAAGCAGCATATTAAGGATATGAATTCAGAGAATATGGGCGTTCCTGTGCGCTATGTGATCGGCAACCACGACTATGTCGCCGGGAAATATGGCGAGGCGCTCTTTGAGAGCATCTATGGCCCGGTGTGGTATTCGTTTGATGTGGGCAACGTCCACTATGTTGTCACACCCTTCCAGTCCGGCGCGGATTATGCCTCCGGCTACAACAAAAATGACCGTTGGAAGTGGCTGGAAAACGACTTGGCAAATGTAGAGCCCGGCATGAAGGTCGTTATGTTCAATCATACCAAAGCGCCGTCTGATGACTATGTGCTATCCTATGGCTTGAAAAAACTGGATTTAAAAGAGCATGACCTCATTGCCTGGGTGTATGGCCACTATCATTATAACTATATTACGGAAACGGACGGCGTGCTTAATATCAGCACCGGGAGGCCTGACTGCGGCGGCATCGATTCCTCCGCGGGCGGCTCCAGGCTCATCAACGTCACCGCAACCGGCCAGGTTTCCACCCGGATGTATTATTATGATTTTGAGAAACCGCAGGCTTCCGATGGGGCGAAATGGAGCGCGCAGCTGGAGGGGAACCTCCTGTTTGCCGATCCGCTTGCCGTTGGCAATCAGGTTTTTGCCGCCACGGTGGATGACGACTACCCCCGCACCTGCGGCGTTTACGGCCTGAATGCGGCGGATGGCTCGGTGAATTGGTTCTTTGAAACCATCAATTCCGTGAAAAACAAGCTGATTTATGCAGATGGAAAGATCGTCGCGCAGGATTGCGAGGGCACGGTTTATTGCCTGAATGCAAAAACAGGCGCTCTGCTTTGGCAGAAGAAGGTGGATCTCGGCGGATCGCTCGGCACTAGTTCCGGCCTGTGCGCGGATGGCGGTACCGTCTATGCCGGCTGCGCGGCCAGTATCACCGCGCTGGATATGGAAACAGGCGACACACGCTGGAACAACCGCCGCGGTAAAGGCGAAAATTCACCGGCCGAATTTGTGATCGCGGGCGATCATTTGATCGTCAGCTCCCATTGGGATGCGCTGGTGGCGCTCAATAAAAACACCGGCAAAAAGCTTTGGGAAAATAACGACAGCGACATCCGCTTCCGCAGCTCCACCCCGGCGGTGATTGATGCGAACACGCTCCTTGTGGCGGAGGACGACGCGGTGATGATCGTGGATAACGGCTCCGGAAAAATCACAAGCAAGACGAATTTCGATGGCTATAACTTTGCTTCCAGCGCCCAGCCGGTCATCTCCGGTAAGGTTGCCTATATTGCCACGGTGAATAAGGGTGTGCTTGCCTTTGATTTGGAGACGAAAACGATCCTTTGGGAGCGTGAGGTCGGCGGTGCGCTCGTTGGCACGGCTCCTTATGCGGGCGTTGGCTCTAAAACCGTAGAAGGCACGCCGATTCTTTCGAATGGCAAGCTGATCTTCGGCGCGTCAGATGGGTATCTCTATGCGATTGATCCGGCGAACGGAGCGGTTTTGAAGAAGCAGAATGTGGGCGCGCCGGTGTTTGGCAGTGTGGCGCTTTCCAATGGCAACCTAATTGTTGCAGATTTTGCGGGAAGGGTTACGAGCTTCTAATTTCGATCCCTCCTTGCGGAAAAGACTGCGCCCTGGCTTATCATGGCCAGGGCGCAGTTATTTGTTGATTTCATTTGATACCTGCAAAAAGCTTCGCCTTCGCGGCCTGGGCGCACAAGCGCGAATAGCGGCAATCATGCAGCTCACTTCATTTTTTCCCCAACGGCCAGCCAATACCCGTCCCCAAACGGGAAACTCGCAAATTGAACCCTATTTTGATTGGATTCCACCCTGCCGTCTGCCAGAAAAGAAAACGTGATTTGGCTCAGCGGCACGCTAATGCCTGTCCCCGTTAATTTCACATAACTTTCCTTGAGCGTCCACAACCTGTAAAACAGGCGGGCAGGGTCTTCACACTGTTCCAACAATTTTTGCTCCGCATCACTGCAAACCCGGCGCGCAACGTTCGGCTGGTACGCCCCGATTCGTTCAATATCGATTCCCACCGGCTGTTTAGAAACTGCGCATACCGCATAATCCCCGGAATGGCTGATATTAAAAAAGAGGTTTGTACAATCTTTTAAAACCGGCTTTCCATGCGTTTCCCGGCAGATTGGAACGTCGCGCAGGGGGCAGCGCAGCTCCCGTGCCAGCATGGCGCGGGCGAGTATCTCCCCGCTGAGGGAACGCTCCCGATCCTTGGGCCTTTGTCGCCTCAGGATTTCCTCCTGCCTTTTCCCAGGCAAACAGGAGAGCCAGCGCGTGCAAATAGCTTCATTGACGCCTTCTGTTAAGCGGACAGCCGCAATCTGCATCCGATATGCTCCTTTCCCTTCGTGATTTTTTGTTATGACAGCGCAGTATTAAAAAAGATGAAGCTGCTGAACCGCTTGTGGGCGCTTGAGCTCGGCGGCCGTGCCGTTTTCCAAATTGGCCGCCGGAATTTCGGCCAGGAACGGCGAAGGCTCGCTGTTTGTCAGCAAAATCAGTTCCTCCCTGGCGCGCGTCATGCCAACGAAGAAAAGCCTGCGTTCCTCCTGCACATCCGTGGGCCGGCCCGGCGCATCCAGCGGCAGCACCCTCTTAGAAACGCCGCAGAGGAACACCACCGGGAATTCCAACCCCTTGGCTCCGTGCAGGGTGGAGAGCGTGACTGCGTCCGCCGTGTAAGCCCGGTTTCCGCTGCGTGCCACATCACCCTCTTTGCCGAGCGAGAGGCTGTTCAGCAGAGAAGCGAGGTCCGGCTGGAGGACTGCCGCGTCGAGCAGCCGGTTGACCGCCGCATGTTCAGTAAGGCCGGTGCTTTCCGCCCAGCTTGTGAGGAGCTTGAGCGGCTTTTCCTTCGCGGCGCGCGGCGCGTATTGGCGCAAGAGATCCGAAAACTTTTGCAGCTCCGGCATGGCGCACAGGGGCGCGGGGAGTTCGTTAGAGAGGAGGGTGCCTGGTTCTGTTTCGCGGCAATAGGCCAGCAGCTTTTGCGCCGCGTTTGCCGGGCAGCGCAAAACGGTCAGCAGGCAGGCACGCAGGGAAAGCAGGTCGGCCGGATGCAGCAAATAGCGGAAAAATCCCACCGTGCCGCGCACCATATCATCCGCAAGGAAGCTGTCCCGCCCGGTGACAACGTAGGGCACGCCCTCAATGCCCAGGCATTTTTCCATCAGCTCGGCCTGCCGGTGGGTGCGGTAGAGCACGGCGATATCGGAAAAACCCAGCGGGCCGCCGCGCTGCGATGCGGCGGTTTGCACATCGAGCATATCGATACCGCCGACCATGCGGTTGATCTCTTTCGCAAGGAAAAGCGCTTGGGAAAAATCGTCCTCCGCCGTCATGAGCCGCACGCGTTCGCCCCCCGGGCGCATGGCGGTGAGCTGGCGTTCCGGCCCGTCGTTATGGGAAATCAGGGGGAGGGCGCAGCCCAATATTTCCGGCGTGGAGCGGTAATTTTCCGTGAAACGGATCTGACGTGCGCCCGGATGCTCCGCCGCAAAACGGTCAAAGCATCGCGCGCTCGATCCGCGGAAGCCATAAATCGATTGATCAGGGTCGCCGATGAGAAACACGCTCTTCCCGCCGCCGCACCATTTCTGAACCAGCTGGTATTGGATTTCGTTGCTGTCCTGAAATTCATCCACGAGAAGATGGGGGAAGGCCGTATCAAGCTGCAAAGCGTCAAGCAGCAAATCGTCAAAATCACGCACGCCGTATTCCCGCAGCCGGGCGCAGTAGCGCTGGTAGGCTTCCGGGTGCGGCGGCGTTTCGATAACGCCGCTTTTCACCTGGGAAACCTCCTGCAAAAACTTCCGCGGGGAGAGCTTCAGCTCCACTTCCTTTAAAATTTCAGCGGCAAGCGCCGCGGCCTCGTTTTCATCCGCAAGGGGAATCTCCTGCCCATCTCCGGAAAGCAGGTCGAGGCACAAGGAGTGGAATGTGCCGATCCGCATCCCCTGAATGGCACGGCGGCCGCCAAAATGCTGGATGAGCCGCTGCCGCATTTCATCCGCAGCCTTATTGGTGAAGGTGACGGCCGTGATGTCCGCAGGCTTCACCTTTTGCTCTCCAATCAGCCAGGCAATGCGGGAAACGAGCGTTTTCGTTTTGCCCGTGCCCGGCCCGGCCGTGACGATCACGGCCTGTTCCGGCGCGGTGACCGCAGCTTTCTGCCTCTCGTTCAGCCCATCGAGCAGGTTTTGCGGCAATGGCGCCGCTTTGGCCTGTTTTGGGGAGGCGCGTTTTGATTTTGGCTTTGGTGCGTCCGGCTTCTGTTGTTTCACAGGGGAGGGGTCGGGCGCGCCAAACAGGCTGATTTGGCCGGAAAGGGTGTTGATTTCCTCCTCATCAAGCAGGTGGATTTTACCATATTCTCCATCGTAGCCGGGGGAGAGAGTCACTTCACCGGCTCGCATGCGGCGGATGCCCTCGGCCACGCTCGGCCCTGCGGCGTGCGCAATCTCCTCCAGCGGCGCTTCGCGCAGGATCGTAAATTCCGGGCCGAGGTGATGCAGCAGCGCGCTGTAACGGGTTTGCACCTTTGCGCTT
>OHTN01000785.1_pt1 | contig 11100 bp, 8 predicted proteins | sample 1578971 | NCBI WGS metagenome assembly OHTN01 (sample SAMEA3879509, study PRJEB24766) | human gut metagenome | biome: human-associated habitat; feature: feces | place: USA | collected 1985/1987 | reverse complement strand
GATATTCTCCCGGCTCAGCCGATACCGCTGTACCTTTCCGTTGCTCCGGCGGATGCCGCAGTAATAGCAGTTGTTCCGGCAGTAGTTGGTGAACTCGATCAGTCCCCGGACAAATACCTCCGTGCCGTATCGTTCCCGGCGGATGCGGTCCGCCGCCTGAAACAGCGCCCCATCCATGGCATCCGTTTCCAGCAGAGCGCAGAGCGCCTCGTCCGGCAGATCGTGCCGCTGTTCCAATGCTGTAAGAATTTCCTGCATACCTGTGTATCCTTTCTCTCCTCTGTGTGGTACTGCTTTGAAAAAATCCACAAAAAAGACTTGCATTTATCCCAGAAATCTTGTATAATAAAACTATACCGTCCGGAATTACCGGCAACAAAGGAGCTATACTATGACAATCAATGAAATTATGGAAAAAATCCGGGAGGGTCTGACCGGAGAATACAGCGTAGACATGGTCTATCTGGAATCCCAGGCAGACAAGTACCGTTCTGCAAAAAACGCCAAAGAGATCGAAAGCGCCATTGCCGACCTGGCATATGAGATCCTGCCCGACGACAAGCGGGAAGTTCTCAACAAGATGATGTACATTGATGGCAAGCGCCTGGACGTTGTCTTTGCAGAGGCAAACAAACTCATCCAGGAAAAGAAGATCGATGAGTCCTTCAAGCTGACTGAGGCGCTGTACACCAAGATTCGCATGAACTACCGGGAAACGGAGTCTGAGGTATACCTCAGCTTCCGCAACACCCTGGAGCATCAGCTCTATCTGTACTTCTACCGCCCGTCCAAAAAGCTGGTGCGTCCGGTATTTGACCTGTCCCAGATGGTGCTGCTCCACGGCTACAACCTGCTGGAGCTGGGACGTGCAGAAGAGGCTGCCCGTGTCATCAACGATGCCATCCGCTATAACCCCATGAACACGGACGCATACTTCGAGCTGGCAGAATGCTACAAGTCCCTGCGTGACCACGACCAGCTGCTCTCCGTTATCAAGGAGACACTGGAAGTGGCTGTGACACCGGTACAGCTTTCCCGGTGCTACTGCAACCTGGGCTTTTACTGCGTCGAGGTCAAGGACTATGACCGTGCAGTCTGCTTCTACTACGAAAGCCTGATCTATGCCGACCACCCCATGGTTCCGGCAGAACTGCACCACATCCACACCATCACCAAGAAGAAAATTGTACCGCCCACACGGGACGAGGTCAATGAGGCGTTTGCACACTACGGCATGAAGTGCGGCGCAAACGAGGACGTTGTCGGCGTCATCACTGCCCTGGCGAAAGAGGCAGTCGAGAACAAGGACCTGCCGGCGATCCGGTTCTATCTGCATATGCAGCACGGACTGACCAACGACCCGGAGATCAAGGAAATGATGGACCGCTACGACACCCTGGCAAAGGAACGTGGACAGGCGTAATCATTCCACAGAATCCCACAGCGGACAGCAGAAATGCTGTCCGTTTTTTGTTGTGCAGTGTACTACTCTCTGTCTGTGTCGCTGTACAGTGCAGCAGCCGCCCGGATGCGCTGTGCCACCTCTTTCCGCAGGCTCTCCGGTGCAAGCACTTCCATGCTGGCGCCGTACTTCATAATCCAGCGGTACAGCCCGTAGCTAATGCCCATTCTGGCACGCACCAGGATGTAATGCTCCGGGTCTTTCTCGTCCAGACGCACATGGGCATAGTTCCCCAGCTGTTCGATCATATCGTCCAGCAGCACCCGGCGAACACGCAGCTGAACATCCTCATACACCTCCGGCACAAAGATATCTGCCGAAAAGCCCTCCGGTTTAGGCAGCTTTGGCAAATGAGCGATCTTCTCTCCTGGCAAGATCTTCCGCATCCGGTCAATGCGATAGTTCCGCACCTCTCCCGTGTCCTCCGAGACCGCTTTCAGATAAAAGCGTTCACTGGTATACACCACCTGGCACGGGATCAGATTCCGCTTTTTGTCATAGTATTCGATTTCCCGGTGGATGTTATACTTGCCGTACTGAAAATGAATTTTCCGCTTTTCCGCAATGATCTGATGTACGCATTCCAGATTGTCCAGCAGGTCCAGTGACGGCGGCGCAACCTCGCTGAGGGTAATGCGTCCCACCAGCTTTCGCACCTCCGACTCTGAGCGCAGCACCTCGAATTTCCGGAACAGGCGCTGTTTCTGGGCGTTGCTGAGGAACTTGTTGATGGACACCGAATCCACCAGAAAGCGGATCTCATTGAAGGTGAACCCACGGTCACGCATATGATAATAGGACGTGTTGTGCGCCCCCTTCCGGATGTCTACCGTATACCCCATGGCGTCGATCTGGTCGATATCCCGTTGAATGCTCAGCGTAGACACCGAGCCTGCGTTGGTCTGATTCAGCAAATATGCCTGGATATCCTTCAGCGTTGCACCCTTTTCTGCATCCGTATTGCGGCTGAGATAATCCAGCACATAAAGAATTCGTGACATATCTGTCCCCTCTCTCCCGTCTTACGATACCAGCATCTGCATCAGCGCCGTCACATCCCGGCAGTCCAGCACGCCGTCTGCGCAGCAGTCTCCGTTTTCCAGCTGCGCCGCATTTCCGTTCACCTGTCCCAGCAGTATCTTCTGCAAAAGCACAGCATCTGCCAGTTCCACTGTGCCGTCCAGGTCTACGTCCCCCAAAAGGGAAACGCCTTTTTCCGACACCGTGGGATTCGCCGTTTCGCCCGGCTCATATTCCCCTTCCAGAGGCTGTTCCGATGAGATGAGCAGCATCTCCCAGTAGGTGTAGTAATGATTCGGGTCATCCTCCAGCTGGCTCACCCCGATGCCGATATACTGATAGTTTTCTCCCAGCATCGCCTTGCGGTGCGCATCGGAATCGATCCACGCTGCGATCACGCTCTCTGGCGTATCATAGCCGGCTGCCACATTTTCCGCCGCATAGCAGTTGGCATCCAGCGAGGACTCCTCAACGATGGTAAACCAGTCCCGCCCGTCCGGACGGGTGTGACCGTATGCGTCTTTCAGTTCCTCCGCACGCCGGGCAGACAGTTCCAGCAATACCGGCGCCATTTTCAGCGGCGCAAGCCCGTTTTCCTGCCGGAACTGGTTGGTCAGCCGGGCAGTCTCCTCCGCAAATGCCGCCGTGTCTATGGTCTCCGCCTGCACCTGCCACGTTTCCCCAGGCAGCCGCAGAAATACCCCGGTCAGCAGCACTGCGCTGCAAAGAAAAGCACATCCTCTTTTGCGCATCTCCCGAACCTCCTTTTTTGATTTTGCATTTCGCATCCGAAAAAATCTCCGATTCTATTATAGCATATTTGCCTGGAATTTTCAATCTGTTTTTGTGATTTTTGGCGTGAATACGCAAAAAGCGCCGTACAGAAACCTCTGCACGACGCTTTCTCTATACAAATCAAAAAAATTCTTACTTTTCGCTGGCTGCCTGGTCTTCCTTACGGATCTGCGCACGCTTGATCTTGCCGCCCAGTGTTTTCGGCAGTTCGTCCACGTACTCGATGATACGGGGATATTTATACGGCGCTGTGGTATGCTTCACGTGGTTCTGGAGTTCCTTTGTCAGCTCCGGGCTGGGTGTATAGCCCTTGGTGAGGACAACAGTCGCCTTGACCACCTGTCCACGGATGGGATCCGGTGCCGCTGTGATAGCGCATTCCAGCACAGCCGGGTGTTCGATGAGGGCGCTTTCTACCTCAAACGGTCCGATACGATAGCCGGAACACTTGATAACGTCGTCATTTCTGCCCACGAACCAGTAGTAGCCGTCCTTATCCCGCATGAACACATCGTGCGGACAATAGCTGCCGCCGCCCAGGATCTCTTGTGTCATTTCCGGGTTCTTGTAGTATCCCACAAACAGACCGGTGGGATATGCTTTTTTCAGATTCTGCATCACCAGAGCGCCCTGCTCGCCGTCCTTGGCAAGCGTACCGTCATCGTGCTGCAATACAATATCATACAGCGGAGACGGCTTGCCGGTCGAGCCGGGCTTGGGTGTGATCCACGGGAAGTTTGCCAGCAGAACAGAACCCTCTGTCTGTCCGAAGCCCTCCCGGATCTCCTTGCCGGTGAGTTCCTGCCAGCGGTTGTATACCTCCGGGTTCAGCGGTTCGCCGGCGGTGGAAAAGTTCTGGATGCTGGACAGGTCATAGGATGCCACATCCTCCTGGAGCATGAAACGGTACATGGTCGGCGGAGCGCAGAAGGTGGTCAGCTTATAGTCCTGCATCTTCTGGAGCAGATGGGTCGGCACAAACTTGTCCATATCATAGGCGAAGATCACTGCGCCGCAGATCCACTGCCCGTAGATCTTGCCCCAGCCGAACTTTGCCCAGCCGGAATCCGAAACGCTCATGTGCAGCTTGTTTTCCTGCACCTGCTGCCAGTACTTTGCCGTAACGATATGCCCCAGCGGATGAGTGTAGTCGTGTTCTACCATCTTCGGATCACCGGTAGTGCCGGAGGTGAAATAAACCAGCATCAGATCGTGTGCCTTTGTGCCGGCGTCTCCGGTGGGACGTGCAAACTCTGTGGAGAACTTCTCCACTTCCTCGTGGAAATTGCGCCAGCCCTCGTGAGAGCCGCCCACCACGATCTTGTGCTGGATGCTGGGGACAGAGGGCTGTGCCTCATCCACCTGCTCCAGGACATACTTGTCGTCCAGACATACCATGGTGTGGATCTGTGCGCTGTTTCCACGATAAATCAGATCCTTTTTCGCCAGCTGCAGCGAGCCGGGAATCAGAATGGCGCCGATTTTGTGCAGTGCCACAGCGCATACCCAGTATTCCCAGCGGCGGCGCAGGATGAGCATAACCACTGTGCCTTTCCGGATGCCCAGGCTCTGAAAATAGTTTGCGGTCTGGTTCGACAGACGGGAGATGTCCGTAAAGGTGAACGTCTTTTCCTCGCCGTGGTCATTGCACCACACCAGCGCTTTCTTTTCCGGTTCCTGTTTCGCCCATTCGTCCACAATGTCAAAGCCGAAGTTAAAGTCATCGGGAATGTTTACACGATAGTTCTCTTTGAAGTCCTCGTAGCTGTCAAACTCGATGCGTGGTAAATATTTGTCGAGCAGCATATGCAAATGCTCCTTTTCTGTTCAGATTTTTCTGCATTTCAAAATGGAGCTGCAATCCTGCTGCGCCGCATTTTTCCTGCACGCCACCCTTTGGAAAGAATGGTGATTATTTTTATTATACTACAATCAGACAAGCCGTGTCAAGATTTTTTTCCACTTTTTTGCACATTTTACAAAAAGGCAGACCCCCGACCGGAGATCTGCCCGAAAAGCTTTTCACAAGCGCTTATTTCACTTTTGTCCGCATTGCCCGTGTGGAGTTGAGAATGGCAATTACCGAAACGCCCACGTCTGCAAAGACCGCAGCCCCGATATGTGCCAGACCCAGCGCACCCAGCACCAGAACGATTGCCTTGACACCCAGTGCAAACACGATGTTCTGCCGTGCAATGCCCATGGTTTTCTTGGCAATGTGGATCGCCAGCCCCAGTTTCGAGGGCTTGTCGTCCAGGATGACCAGATCCGCCGCCGCAATGGCTGCATCCGAACCCAGACCGCCCATGGCAACGCCCACATCCGACTGTGCCAAAACCGGCGCATCGTTCATGCCGTCGCCCACAAACACCAGCGTTCTGCCCTTGGACAGCTTGGTGCGGTATTCCTGCATGAACTTCACCTTGTCAGCCGGCAGGCACTTGGCGTGTACTTCGTCCAGCTGCAGGGCATCGCCCACAGCCTTCGCCGCAGATTCGCTGTCGCCGGTGAGCATCGCCACCGTGGAAACGCCAGCCTTCCGGAACGCCTGCACTGCCTGTGCCGCATCCGGTTTCACTGCATCCGCAATGAGGATATATCCGGCATATACGCCGTCCACTGCCAGATGCACTGCCGTGCCGATGGCGTGGGGTGTTTCCGGCTGGAGTCCGGCATCTTCCAGATAAGCCGCATTGCCTGCCAGCACCTGTCTGCCGTCCACCCTGGCAGCCACGCCGTGACCGGCGATCTCCTGGATATCCGTGACACGCTCTGCGTCAATGGCTTTGCCGTAGGCATCCTTCAGCGACTGCGCAATGGGATGGTTGGACGCCGATTCTGCCAGCGCCGCCAACTCCAGCTGTTCCTCTGCCGTCACGCCCACCGGGTTCTGTTCCGTCACATGGAACTTTCCCTCGGTCAGCGTACCAGTCTTATCCATGACTACCGTCTGCGCATGAGAGAGCGCCTCCAGATAGTTGCTGCCCTTTACCAGGACGCCGTTTTTGGACGCACAGCCGATACCGCCGAAAAAGCTCAGCGGCACAGAGATGACCAGTGCACATGGGCAGGAGATAATGAGGAACGTCAGCGCACGATAGATCCAGCCGGAGAACGCCTGCCCCGTAATGAGCGGCGGCAGCACTGCCAGAATTACAGCGGCAATGACCACGCAGGGCGTATAGAACCGGGCAAACTTAGTGATAAACTGCTCCGTCTTTGCCTTGCTGGAGGCGGATTCTTCCACCAGCTCCATGATTTTGGAGGCAGTGGATTCCGACGCCGGCTTGGTAACGACCAGTTCCACCGCACCGGACAGATTCACACAGCCGCTGCAAACCGCATCGCCCACACCGGCTGTCACCGGCATGGATTCGCCTGTCAGCGCAGCGGTGTCGATGGTGGTGTGTCCCTCAAAGACCTCCGCATCCAGCGGGATCTTTTCGCCGGGGCGCACCAGAATGTGTTCGCCCACTTCCACTTCGTCCACCAGCACCGTTTCCGGCTTGCCGTCCCGGAGTACTGTCGCCTCATCCGGGCAGAGATCCAGCAGATCGGACACTGCCTGGCGGGAACGTCCTACGGCGATCTTCTCGAAAAGCTCACCCACCTGGTAGAACAGGATGACTTCCACCGCCTCCGGATACTGCCCGATGGCAAACGCCGCAATGGAGGCGATCGTCATCAGAAAATTCTCATCAAACACCTGCCCGTGCGCAATGTTCCGCACAGCCTTTTCCAGCACACTGAATCCCGGCACCAGATACACTGCCAGGAAGATCAGCAGCTCTGCCCACCAGGGCAGCGTCAGCAGATGGGTGACTGCCATTGCCACGGCAAACAATACCGCACCAATGATGATCTTGATCAGAATTTTACGCTGTTGTTTTGTCATACAGACCGCCTCCTGTTGCTCGTGTCATGCGAACCGGTTTAGGCAACACCGCACAAAGCTTGTGCGTAAGATGCGCAGCCAGATTTTTTGGCAGATTGCGCAGAAATTTCGCAGGCATACTGTCGTATGTCAAGGGATTTCTGTGCAATATGACGGAAAATCAGCAAGCAGATTGCGTGCAAAGCCGCCAGGCGGGCTTTGTGCGGTATTGCCTTTATTTTACGATGATCTCGCAGTCCGGCTCAACCTTGCTGATGCACTTCTGTGCAGCCTTCAATACCTTGTCGAAATCCGCATCGTCGGCCTCCAGCGTCAATTTCTGGGTCATGAAACTGATGGTTGCAGACTTTACGCCGTCCAGTTTCTGAATTGCAGCCTCCATCTTTGCGGCGCAGTTTGCGCAGTCCAGATCATTCAGCTTAAATACCTTTTTCATTTTCGTTTCCTCCATGCAATTTCGTTTGAACGATTGTTCATATGTTCATTATATACAATTACACCGCCGTTGTCAACCCTTTTCCGCAAAAAAAGCGAATTCCAGCCCATCTTCAAAGAAACGAAAGTTTTCCCACGACTTCGCATAAAAAAAGAGCGCATCTGCATCCGATACGCTCTGTTCTGCAAGTATTCTGTTATGAAATCGAGGGTCATCCGGCAGGCGTGTAGTCCTCCCGGGTAAGCGCCGCCTCGGAATTGTAGAATTCCACCAGGGCGTTGTTGTCGGTATACTCGCCCAGATACGGCGCATACCAAAGCCCGAAGAACGACCACACCGCATTGTCCCGGAACATGGCGTTCATATCCGGGAGATTGCTGCATTCGCTGATAGCGAGCAGCTTGCCGGAGGAAACCATGTTCCGCAGCGCCACGTACTGCTCATAGCGGCTGCCGTAGGTCTCCTCCTTTTCCACGTACAAGTCCAGGGACGCAATGTCATACTGGCTGCTGTCCACCAGAAAGCTGCTGCTCTGTCCGTTCCACACCCAGAGCAGATTGTTCAGATGGTGATATTCCGTCATCCGGGTGTACATCAGATTCCAGAGCCACTGATAGGTCTCTGCCCCGTCTGCGCCCCACCAGTACCAGCCGCCGCCAGCCTCCGGGAGCGGACGCCACAACACCGGCACATCGGCATCTGCCAGGGGCTTTAGTGCCTCAGAAATGTGGTCGATGTCTGAGATCAGCGCATAGCAGTTCTGGGTGATCTCGCCGTTGGAGACCATCTTTGACAGTTCCTCCTCCGACTTGCCGGCAACATCCGCATCCGTTACCGCCGTTTTCAAGTCAAAGGAGGTGTCCTTTTCATAAAAGCTTGCCGTTCCGGTGGGTGCGTTCCACAGCCAGGACAGTCCCACTACGCCGCCTTCTTCCGCCCACGCCAGGCTGTCTGCCACAGCGGTGGCTTTTGTCTCATCGCCGCCGTTTGGCGAATAGGCGTTCATATCGGCAAAGCGAATCAGCGGATACTTTCCGGTGATGTTGTAGATCTCGTCCAGCTCCTTGCCGCTGCTGTCGGAGACATACTGCCCGGTCACGATCTTCTGCCCGTAGTTCTGCTGTAAGAACTGGTATAGCTGTTTCGTCTTTTCCGTGGCGGCGGCATTCATCGGCGCTGCGGCGATCTCGGATGTGCCGTCATACAGGCTGGTGTTGTTCACCAGTTCCACGCAGTCGATATCCACGATGCCGTCCACCGGAACCACAGACAGTTCACAGGCGCCGGCGCTGAGGAAGATGCCCTGTATCTTGACACGCATAAAATTATCCGTGGCATCTGTTTTCATGGTATAGACCGACTCGCCGTTCACCAGGATCTTACAGGTAGAGGCTGCGCTTGCACCCACTACCACGGTGATATCGTAGTGCTGGGTCGCCGGGATGTCGGCATCCAGCACCAGGCTGTTCTGGTTTTTGGCATCCAGACCGCTGAGGTAGCCTGTCCCGGAATAGCCCAGCCGGGGCATCATCGCCACCGAACAGCCTGTGGGAACAGCGGCATCCTCCGCCTCCAGTTTCATGGAAACATCCTGCCGGGTGATCTCCGGCACCTGCAGGGCAACAGACGGGTGCTGCGCCGCAGCCGAGGTCTCTTCCGTTGCCAGCTCCGTGGTACCGGTGGCAACGTCCGTGGAAAGTTTCGGGGATTCCTGTTCAATTTTTGCGCACCCTGTCAGCAGCAAACCGGCTGCCGCCAGAGCAAACGCCTGCTCTTTTCTCAAAATTGCTCCATCTCCTATGAATACAAATCAATTTTTAAGAAAGTCCCCCTTGAAAAGGGGGATGTCAGCGTTAGCTGACAGGGGGATTATCCCGACTGCACTTTGTGCATCCTCAGCACAATACACACCCTACGGATGCCTTTTCAAGAGAGGCAGTTATAAAATTGATTTGCGTTTCTCCTATGAATGTTTCGAGCTTGCTTTCTCTGTGCGCTTACGCTTTCAGACGGTACGCCATGCCCTTTTCCGTGGGGAATGTGAGCAAAGCCCCGTCCATCTTGGCATCCACTGCGCCGGCATCGCTGGACACGCTGGTCACCGTGTTGGCACGGACGGCGCAGACATTGCCGCTCAGCGAACGGATCACTGCGGATTCCAGCTTGCCCTCGTGCCAGGTCATATCCACCTCAAAGCCGCCTCTTGCACGCAGACCGCTGATGCTGCCCTCCGGCCAGGATTCCGGCAGCGCCGGCAGCAGATTGATCTCGCCGGAATGACTTTGCAGCAGGCACTCTGCGATGGCAGCCGTGCCGCCGAAGTTGCCGTCGATCTGGAACGGCGGATGGGAGTCCAGCAGATTCGGGTTGGTAGACCACGCCAGCAGCTGCTGCAAATTCTCGTATGCCATCCGGCTGTCCAGGAGTCTCGCCCACAGATTGATGATCCATGCACGGCTCCAGCCCGTATGACCGCCGCCGTGGATGAGACGGCGGATCAGTGTAGCACGGGCAGCCTTGCCCAGTTCCGGCGTGTGATACGGCGTGATGAGGTCTGCCGGATAGAGGGCAAACAGGTGCGAGATATGGCGGTGACCGATCTCCACCTCTTCATAATCCTTCGCCCACTCCTGGATCTGACCGTACTTGCCGATCTTCAGCGGCGGCAGCTTTTTCAGCAGACCTTCCAGCTCTGCGGCGAAGTCCCCGTCCCGGTTCAGCAGCTTGCTGCTCTCGATCACGTTCCGGAACAGCACCGTCAGAATTTCCGTATCCATAAACGGACCGCTGCACAGACAGCCCTTTGCGCCGCTCTCGGTTTTATAGGTATTCTCCGGCGAGACAGACGGACAAGTCACCAGTTCGCCGTCCTCGTTCTCCGTCAGATAGTCCACGAAGAACAGGGCAGCCTCACGCATTGCCTCATAGTGCTGATCCAGGAAGTCCAGGTCTTGAGTGAACTGGTAGTGTTCGAAAATGTGCAGACACAGCCAAGCCGCACCCATGGGCCAGATGGTCGCCGGCATCCACAGATCCTGGGGTGCTGTGTCGCCCCAGATGTCTGTGTTGTGGTGGCAGACAAAGCCACGGCAGCCGTACATCGCCTGGGCAGTCTCCCGTCCCGGCGCACGCATCCGCTCAATCAGATCGAACAGCGGCAGGTGGCATTCCGACAAATTGCAGACCTCTGCCGGCCAGTAGTTCATCTGGGTGTTGATGTTGATGGTATAGCGGCAGCCCCAAGCCGGCCACATATCCTGGTTCCAGATGCCCTGGAGATTCATGGGCTGTGTTCCCGGACGGCTGGCGGACAGCATCAGATATCTGCCGTAATTGAAGTACAGCACTGCCAGCTTGCTGTCGTGGATCTGGAGCTTGCACTCCTTGTGGTCGCCCTCGTCCCCACGCAGCCGCATGAGCCGTTCATCTGTGGGCAGCGCCATGTTCCTACCGCTCCGGCGGCTTGGGCGCACGATTTGGTACGTCCGGTGC
>OHTN01000783.1_pt1 | contig 11149 bp, 7 predicted proteins | sample 1578971 | NCBI WGS metagenome assembly OHTN01 (sample SAMEA3879509, study PRJEB24766) | human gut metagenome | biome: human-associated habitat; feature: feces | place: USA | collected 1985/1987 | reverse complement strand
CCGGCGCGGACACCCTTATCCCCAGCGTGGTTTCCCCCGCTGCCGAGCCGCAGACCACCACCGTGACTGACGCTCAGCCCGTGGAGACCGTGGGCATCGTGAGCGAGGCGGACGAGAACACCCTGACCGTTATCTCCGGCGACGTGGACGGCAAGGTGGCTGAGGTCACCCTTTCCAGCGCCGAGGTTCTGGCCGTGGTGGATGTTGCCGCCGCCCAGTACGCAGACGAGATGCTCTCCTCTGCCGTTGACGGCGCACTGCAAGCACCCGATATGCTTACGCTGGCGGGTGAGCCCATGACTGCAAGCACCACGGCCACGTTGAACGATAACTGGATCACCGGCATTACGATCAAGCTCAACGGCCAAACCTACACGGTCAAGGGCACTCCCACCACCGATGCCCCTACACTGCCCAAGGGTGTTTCCGTTACCGTCAATGACAATGTCTCCTTGCATTATGGCTTTGACATTCCCGATGGGAGCGCCAAGGGTGTAAGCACCCTGACCTACAAGCTCCCCAGCCATCTTATTCCGCTTAAAAACGTTGCAAGCGGATATCTGACTAACGGTCAAAACGAAACCATTGGTAATATTACCGTAGACACAAACGGTCTTGCTACCCTCACCTTTAACAAACCGCTGAGCGGACAGACCAGCGGCACATTTTACGTTGATTGCCGCGTAAGCGAAACATCGACCTCAACTGAAAATAAGATCAGATTCCCCGGAACCAACCATACTGTTGAGATCAAAAAGCAGACGGACGTTAAAGTTAAAAAAGAGATCGTAAAGAACGCCAGCGGCTCTGAGTATACGCTGCAATCTGACGGTACCTATAAGGTGCACTACAAAGTTACCGTAAGCACGAAAAACGGCAGCGGCGAGACGATCGATCTGGTAGATAAGATCACCGAGATCAATAATATTTCGGATGTCAAGTATCAGGATGTCAAGCTGTACAAGAACGGTAGCACTACACCGTACAGCGATTGCAAAGTGACTACGTCTAACGAAAACGGCCGTCCTGCAATCAAGATCACAACAGCCGACGGCAGCAAGCTGCCCGCGCTGAACGCCGGTGAGTATTATACACTGGACTATGATCTTGAGTTCAAGAAAACCAAGCAGGACTGGGGTAATATTAAAAATACCGCTTTTGCCAATGGCGAGAGCAACGGTAAAGAAATCAGTTTCCAAAACGAGCTGCAAAAATATGGCAGCTATGACCCAAAAACAAGAGAAATCACTTGGACGATCGAGATTTACCCCAACGGCAACACGCTGGCCGGGCTTGAATTGAATGATACCCTGCCTACCGGAACTGAAATGACCGGCAAATTCATCATCAAGGACAAGGACGGCAAAAAGCTTGTTAACAAAACTGCTTTTGAAATTGGTAAAAACAAATTCACCTACACCTTCCCGAATGATTCTCCCTTCAACGACCCGAATGCAAATTCCAAGTATACAGTAACCTATACCACAACTGCCCCGGCTGACTTTGCAACGAACCCCACTGTAAGCAACACTGCAACGATCAAACTCAATGGGGGCAAGAAGTGGGAAGGCACGGGCTCTGCCGGCTACAACAAAGGCAGCGAGGTCGTCAGCAAAACAACTAAATCTGGTAATAATGAATCCACCCTGACCACTTCCGATCTGGATACCACAACCGGGCTCTTTACGCTGCCTTGGAAGTTGGAAGTTCAGCTGCCCGATAATGAAGGCGCAAACAAGGTCGAGATTCAGGATACCATCAAAAAGCCCGAAAACGGCGACCATTATGCCGTCAAGAGCGAGTTGGAAGCAGACATCAAGGCTAACTTGCTGGTGTTTGTGGGAGAAAATTCCTACGGCTACAATGATCTGTTGGCTGCCGGTCTTAAACTTACTATCCATTATTACGCGGGAAAAGATTGTAAGGATGAGTACACTTCCCCGAACGATAACGACACAGTTCGCTCTTTCAAGCTGACGTTTGAAAAGACCGGTACGTTCGATCTGGATGAGGTCGTGATCTCCGAGTACTCTACCAAGGCATCGTATGATAAAACTGCGCTGAAGCCCGGTGACAAGATTGAATTCCAGAATAAGGGCAAAGGCAAGACCGCCACGTACTATTTTACCGTGCCCGCCGATAACAGCATGGGGCTTGTTAAAACGTCCTCTAATACGGCCGGCGGTACGAATAGTGAAGGCTCTTATAGCGCCAACGATGTCACTGTAGAAAAAGGCAACGGCTATACAGATTTTAATGGCGTCAAGCACGAGGGCACCTATATCTACTACCAGTTGGAGCTTACTCCCGGCGACCTGACAAAATGGACAGCCACCACCGTCACCGATACCCTGCAGGACGGCCTGACCTATGTTAAAGACTCTGCCTATGTAGTAGTGCGCCGTGGTGCTGAAGATATGTACACCACTGGCAATACATGGCGGCAATACATGTCCGATGCACAATGGTATAAAAATGGCGATGAACAGCCCCAGATTCAAGGAAACCTTTCAACCGCTGACTTCTTCAGCGTCCAGCAGAACGGCCAGAAGTTGACATTTGGTCTTACTGGTAATTTCAAGTATCTGAAATACCCCGACCCGCAGCTTGTCGACCGCATCCTGATCCGTTTTGCTGCAAAAGTGGATGATAGCATCTGGGATCCTACCCAGCAGGTGCAGACCGTATATTTCAGCAACTCTGCAAAATGGGGAGAGTATAGCTCTACCACCAAAACTGAGGTCAAGCATGAATCCCAGATCATAAGCAAGAAAGGACAGTATGATAATTCTACCGGCTATGTACGGTACTCTGTTGTCATCAACCCCGACAAGCTGAAGCTTGGCACCCACAAGATGATCGAGCTGGTAGACGATATGCACCCCGATGGCAACGAATCAAATACCGCCGCGCTGGTACGCTCTACGGTCAAGTTGTACAGCTATGACCCAACCGCTCCCGATAAGAAGGGCGCAGAGATCGCCGATGGTGTATATACTGTGGACTATAAGGAGACCCAAAAAAATCAGCGCAACCATTATATCCTTACCGTCAGCGTCCCGAACGGTTATGCCTATGTTCTGGAGTATGCTTACAGGAACACTTCTAAAACCGAGTACCGCATGAAAAACACCGCCGAGCTTTGTGGTAAAACGCTCGAGGAGATTTCCACAAAGACGCAGGCTACAAGCGCCGGAGGTACCGCTGATTCTGCCGGACTGCATCTGTATAAGGTTGATAGTCGCGATGCCCGAAAGCTGCTGCCCGGTGCAACGTTCAAGCTGCAATGGTTTAACATCGGCAGCGGTGAGTACGAGGACGTCCAGACTGTAACAACTGACGAGAGCGGTAAGATCGACCTGACCTTCTCCGAAGCTGCCGGTTTAAAGCCAGGTGAGGACGCAACCGGTGCTGTGTACCGCCCCCACAATTACCTTTACAAGCTGACCGAAAAACAGGCACCGGATGGCTACCGCACGGATACAGATTGGGCGCATTACTTCATCTGGACATCTGATTCCACCTCGGATGACGTTGCCTACAAAACCGCTGTCGGCAGTTACGGTGAATCTAACACCGGCGTAGCCCAAGGTAACGTCAATGTCTACAAGGGTAGCGCTTCCATTGATCTGGAAGTGACCAACGAAAGCAACCGTCTTACCTTTGTAAAACAGTGGATCGACAAAGACGGCAAAGCCATTCCCAAAGACGCTAGCAGCCTGCCGGATAACATCCAGCTGGAACTCTGGTGCACCCCGACCAAGGGCGATCCCACCAACGCTGAAAAGGCTGACACCATCACGCTGGAAAAGGCGAAGAGCTGGACTTACAACTACCCGATCCCTGAAGCCCATAAAAACTGGTACTTCTACGTAAAGGAAGTTGCCACCAACAAAAATTACACGGTAAGCTACATTGGCAATGATGGTGTGCAGCATGGTACTATTACCATCATCAACACCGAGACGGATTCCTCCGGCTACGAGCTCCCCTCTACCGGCGGCACCGGTACACTCCCGTACACAGCCGTGGGCGGCACAATGATGCTGTCTGCGCTGGCATATAGTTTTATCCACCGCAAGCGCAGACGCGAAGGGAGAGCAGATGACTAAACTGCACTTTTCTGCTGGCGTGCCGGGGCTGAGCCCCCGCCCGCCCAGCGCAAAGTTTACGCGATAGTCCGAACAAAACTACACCCCTACCCCCTGTGCAAAACGCAGGGGGGCGGCAAGGGACAAAAAAGAAAGGGGCTTTTTTCATGAAAAAAGCAATGAAGAAACTCATGGCTGCACTGCTGGCAGTTGCCATGGTGTGCGCCATGGCGACCCCGGCGTTTGCATACAACACTTGGGAGACTGAGGAGGACCTCGACACAAAACACGATTACGGCGCTTTCCAGATCTTCACGGGTGATGTTAGTGAGGACAATAAGAAGATTTCCAACGTTGCTTGGGGCCAAAACATCACTGAACCTGATATTTTTCTGGACAACTTGAAGTTAGATTCTACCATCGGCAACCAGTTTAGCAACGCAAAAACTGCTCAGGATGTTCTTGCGGTTATCAGCACATGGCATGATTCCGATGATTACAGCATCGCTTTCGCGCGTTTTGTCTGCAAGTATCTCTACCCGACTGCAGACGCAAAATCGGAACCCGTCTATACAGGTCACACCGGTGGCTTCGAAATTCGAAGCCCAGGTTATTATCTGATCGTTGATACTAGCCCCTTTAGCGTGCGCGATTTCTATCATGCCTACAATTCCTTCATGCTGACGGTTACCAAAGCACCCTATCACGTTCAAATTAAGCATAAGGTTGTAAAGCCCACTGTTGAGAAGAAAGTTTATGACAACGACGATAAAAGCTCTTTTGGTGACAATAACGATTGGGGCAGTTCCGCTGACCATGCAATCAACGAAGAGTTCAAGTTCAGGCTGATCGCTAAGTTGCCCGCAAGCAAAAACAATGGCCGTGCTTACGATTTCTATGATAAGTACACTGTTTTGTTCAATGATACCTTGTCCGAGGGCATTACTTATGACAGACTCGATAGTGTAGTCATTGAATCCAATGACCAAACCTATAATATCACCAAAGATTCTTCGAAGTATGAAGTTGATGATAGCCGTCTTGAAAGTGATCACTATTTTGTGGTAGGCATTCCTGATGTCAAAACCTGTGTTGCAGATGCAGGGTTCAATTTGAATAACGGCGCTACGATTACGGTCACCTACACTGCACACCTGAACGACAAAGCCGCTGTCAATGCTTCTGCCAATAACAAAAACAGCGTACGGCTCCAGTACTCTAATAACCCCAAAGATAGCGAAGCATACTGGGGCTTCACTCCCGAAAGCGAAGTCTATGTGTACACCTACCAGCTGAACAACACCAAGTATCACGATAAAGCTGAAGCGGGTAATGAGTTGGCGGGCGCTGGCTTCCGTCTGTACAGCGCTAAAACTTGCAATGCTACAGAGGAAATCAAGCTCAAAAAGAATACTGACGGCACTTACTCTCGCTACTTTGGAACTGAAGATGGCGAAGAAATGTTCTCTAACGATAAAGGTCAGTTCAATGTCAAGGGTCTGGACGCCGGTACTTACTACCTGAAGGAGACCACCACTCCCACCGGTTACAATACCTGCGGTTTAACCACAGTGACCATCAAAGCAAACCACACCGGAAATCGTATTGAGCTTGATAGTTCCAACCTGTCCACCACCATCATCAACAACTCCGGCACTGTGCTGCCCAGCACCGGCGGCATCGGCACTACCATCTTCTATGTGGTCGGCGGCGGCCTGATGGTTGCAGCAGCCATCCTGCTCATTACCAAAAAGCGCATGGAGAACCACTAAGCTCTCCTTTTCCCCTGCACAGAGCGGGGCTGTAAAGCCCCCTGCTCTGATCCTGAAACTATAACGTTAGGGAGTAGCCCATGAAAAAGAACAAAAGCACCATAATATTGATCCTCGTCTTTTTCGTGGGTCTATCCGTGATGTTATACCCCACCATCAGCGATTACGTCAACCAGCGCAACCAGTCCCGCGCGGTGGCAAGCTACGCGCAGGACGTGGACAAAATGACCGATGCGGATTACAGCGCCTACTTTGACGCCGCCGATGCCTTTAACGCACAGGTGGCCGCCAACGAAAACGCCCTTTACCGCCCGGATCAGCTTACCGGCTACAACGACACGCTGGATATTACCGGCACGGGCATTATGGGTTACATCACCATTTCCAAAATCGGCGTGGAGCTGCCCATCTACCACGGCACCAGCGATGGTGTGCTGCAGATCGCCGCAGGCCACTTGGAGGGCACCAGCCTGCTGGTGGGCGGCGCATCCACCCACGCGGTCATCTCGGCGCACCGCGGCCTGCCCAGCGCAAAGCTGTTTACCAACCTCGACCAGCTGGAAGTAGGCGATACCTTTACCATCACCGTGCTGGACCGGGTACTCACCTACGAGGTGGACAAAATTTCCATCGTGCTGCCCACCGAGACCGATGAGCTGAAGATCGCCGAAGGCAAGGACTACGTCACCCTGATGACCTGCACCCCCTACGGCATCAACACCCACCGCCTGCTGGTACGCGGTCGCCGCGTAGAGACCCCGGATCAGTACAAGCACCTCCGCGTTACCGCCGAAGCGCTTAAAATTGAACCCATTATTGTTGCGCCCATTATGGCGCTGCCCATGCTGCTGATCTTACTGATCGGTATGCTGATTTCTACACGCAAACCCAAGAAAACGAGAGGTGAAGAACATGAAAAGCATTGATTTGCGTCATCGTCTGGCGGCTGTGCTGCTGGCTATGTGCCTTGTGGTATGCTGCGCCCTGCCGGCGTTTGCCACCAGTGCCAACATTGTGCTGGGGCGTCTGGGCTCGCTCCATGTCCGTCTGTACGACACCCACAACGATGTGCCCCTGCGCGGCGGCGAGCTTACCCTGTATCAGGTGGCCACCGTCAAGCGCACCAACGGCAACCTGTACTTTGACTATACCGGCGATTTTACGGGCTGCGGTGTCGTGCTGGGCGATCTTTCCGACAGCACGCTGGTAAAGTATCTGCCCGCTGTGCCCGCCATTGCCGCCCAGCAGGACGTGAACGAAGAGGGCTATGCCAACATTACCAAGCTGCCGCAGGGTCTGTACTTGGTCGTGCAGACCGAGGCCTCCCACGGCTACGAGGCCATCAAGCCCTTCCTTGTGTCCATCCCCATGCCCGATGGCGACAACTGGATCTACGATGTGGACGCCACCCCCAAGGTAGGCGCTACCATCCCGGAAACGCCGGACACCCCCGACACCCCGGATGTGCCGGATACGCCCGACACACCGGACACCCCCGATCTCCCGGAGCAGCCGGATAACCCGGATACGCCGGTGAGCCCCGGCACACCGGATAACCCGGTAAGTCCCGGCACCCCGGACAACCCGGTAAGTCCCGGCACCCCGGACAACCCCGTAAGCCCCGAAAATCCGGATAACCCGGTCTCCCCTTCCACCCCCGATAAGCCTGTTCTGCCCCAGACCGGCCAGTTGAACTGGCCCGTGCCGGTGCTGGCCTGCAGCGGCGTGTTGCTGTTTGCCGCAGGCTGGGTGCTGAACCGTCAGGGCAAAAAGGAAAACTGACTTTGCACTCCTTTCTTTTCGGCACAGCGTGGCGTTGTGTACCGAATTTGCTCCCCCGCAAGGGGGAGCTTTTTTGTATGCACCGGCGGGTTTTCATTTTCTTTTCACGGGTTTTATGGTATACTATAGTGTATTTTGAAAAAACACTGCCGAAAGAGGTTTTAAAGATGAAAGCACACATTGCACGCAACCAGAACGCCGGGGTGCCGCTGGCGCTGGGCTGGAACCTTTCCCCCGCCGACCGGGGCAAGCTGGAGGGCATGGCACCCGCCTTTGGCATGAAGCTGCTGCCCATTGCCCCCGCCGATGCCGGCAAGACCGTTGCCCAGCTGCTGGGCGAGGTGGAGGTAAAAGCCCCCAGAACACTGGTACTGGAGCCGGGTGCCTATCCCCCGGCGCTGGTGCTGGCAAACTTCCGTGATAAGGACGTGGACACCCTGCTGGACCTGATGCGGCAGGCACAGGTGACCATCCCGCTCAAGGCGGTGGTCACCCCCGCAAACCGCAACTGGATGTTTGCAGACCTGCTGGCACATTTGCAGGAGGAGCACACCGCCTTTACCGCCGCAAAGGAGAGCCAGACCGTATGAAGAGCCGCATCACCCGCATGACCGCTGCACTACTGGCGGCAGTGCTGAGCCTTAGCCTGCTGGTCGGCTGCAAGCCCAAAAAGGAGCTGACCCGGTACACCACCATCTTTTATGATGTGTTCGACACGGTGACGCAGGTCATCGCCTACTGCGAGAGCGAGGAAGAGTTCAACACCCAGATGCAGGCGCTGCATCAGGATCTGATCGCCTACAACCAGCTCTACGATATCTACAACGACTACGACGGCGTTGTGAACGTTAAGACCATCAACGAAAACGCCGGGAAAGCCCCGGTACAGGTGGACGACCGCATTCTCTCCATGCTGGAGCTGGCGCGGCAGATGTACGAGCTGACCAGCGGCAAGATCAACATTGCCATGGGCAGCGTGCTGGGCATCTGGCACGACTACCGCGAAGCCGCCGAGAAAGACGCCTCCGAGGCCGACAACACCCTGCCCACACAGGAGGAACTGGAGTCTGCTGCCCAGCACTGCGATATCAACGACCTCGTCATTGACGAGGAGGCCAAAACGGTCTACCTGTCCGACCCGGAGATGTCGCTGGACGTGGGCAGCGTGGGCAAGGGGTACGCAGTGGAGATGGTTTGCCGCGCCGCCGAAGCCCGGGGCCTGACCAGCGCACTGGTGAGCGTAGGCGGCAACCTGCGCGCCATCGGCACAAAGCCGGACGGCAGCCAGTGGACCGGCGGCGTGGAGAACCCGTGGAACGCCTCGGAGGTGTACACCAACACCAACTCCATTTTCGGCTCGCCCATCAACATGAGCGACCTTGCACTGGTGACCAGCGGCGACTACCAGCGCTACTTTGTGGTGGACGGCAAGCGCTACCACCACATCATCGACCCGGACACCCTGTGGCCCGCTGCCTACTACAACGGCGTCACCGTGCTGTGCCCGGACTCCGGCATGGCAGACTGCCTGACCACTGCTCTGTTCTGTATGCCGCTGGAAGAAGGACAGAAGCTGGTGGAATCGCTGGACGGCGTAGAGGCCATGTGGTGCACACCTGACAAGCAGGCCACCACCTCCAGCGGCTGGGACAGCCACCTGAAAAAGTAAGTTCTGCCGTTTTGCAGGCAGAACGATCAAAATGGCCGCCGCGTGCGCTTTGGCCATCATCAGCGGAAAAAATATTACAGTTACAGAAGGTCTTAAGACAGCAGTCCAGGACAAGCTCAGTAAACTGGAAAGGTATTTCACTCCTGACACCGAAGTTGTAGTAACTTTAAGTGTTGAAAAAGAAAGACAGAAAATTGAAGTGACAATCCCTGTAAAAGGAAATATCATTCGTTCCGAACAGGTAAGCAATGACATGTATGTATCAATCGATCTGGTAGAGGAAGTCATTGAACGTCAGCTTCGCAAGTACAAAAATAAAATCGTAGACAAACAGCAGGCAGCAGCTAACTTCCAGAAAGCATATCTGGACAAGGACTACGATGAGGATGAAGAAGTTAAGATCATCCGTACCAAGAAATTCGGAATCAAACCAATGTATCCGGAAGATGCATGCGTACAGATGGAACTGCTCGGACATAATTTCTTTGTATTCTACAATGCAGAGACAGAGCAGGTAAATGTAGTTTACAAACGTAAAGGCAATACTTACGGTCTGATCGAACCGGAATTCTAAATCTGCTTATAAGATCAAAAATATGAAACATAGACAGCCATAAAAAAGTTTTCATAAAGAAAAGCTTCCTTACAGAGAGACAAAATGCCCCCTGTAAGGGAGCTTTTTTGTCAGGAAAAATATATACCTTTAGCGCATAAGGAATGCTTTGACGCAGTGGCCTAAATATGTTAAAATATCAAAAGATATTATGAAATTTGTAACTGTTCAGCAGTTAAAAAATTACAAGTTGAAATTCATTCCGGATTGTCTGCGGCAATGGAATATTGACTTGTATATTCTGGTGGAACGTTCTGTTGGAATGGATTGCTGAAGAATAGTTACCGAAATTTTATAAATGAAGAAGTGTAAAAAGAAGGAAGGAGCACAAAAATCATGAGAAAAGCCGGAGTATTAATGCCAGTTTCCGCACTTCCGTCCCGTATTGGTGCCGGAGAACTTGGAGAATCTGCATTCCAATTTATCGAGTTATTAAAGGAGAATCATGTAAAGATATGGCAGATACTGCCACTGAATCCGGTTGGCTATGGTAATTCCCCATACCAGCCATATTCCTCCTGTGCAGGGGATGAGTTGTATATCAGTCTTGATGCGCTTGCAGAGGAAGGTCTGTTAAAGGAACATCCAAAGGAATTTCAGGAGAGAGCTACAAGAGTAGATTATGAGGCTGTCCGCCAGTACAGAGAGCCTTTCTTAAGAACTGCGTTTGATGTTTTTACAGAGAAAAAGGGACAGGAAGAAACAGCATATAAAGAATTTGCTTCACAGGAATGGGTATATGAGTATGGTGTGTTCCGCGCATTAAAGAAAGCAAATAACGGAGAATGCTGGAATGACTGGCCGGAAGAATATAGAACCTGGCCGGAGAACAGACAGAAGTTACCGGCAGAGGTGGAGACAGAGGCGCAGTATCAGATGTTTCTTCAGTATATTTTCTACACACAGTGGATGAAGGTGAAGAAGGCTGCAAACGATGCCGGAATCCAGATCATGGGAGATGTTCCTTTCTATGTGGGACAGGATTCTGTAGACGTATGGGGTGGAAAAGATAACTTTCTTCTTGATACAGATGGACGTCCGATCTTCATCGCCGGAGTACCGCCTGATTATTTCAGTGCTACAGGGCAGAGATGGGGAAATCCGATCTATGACTGGGAGCATATGAAGGAACAGGATTACAGATTCTGGGTGGACAGAATCGGCTATAGCAACAAATTGTTTGATATTATAAGGATCGACCATTTCCGGGCATTTGATACAT
>OHTN01000778.1_pt1 | contig 11239 bp, 10 predicted proteins | sample 1578971 | NCBI WGS metagenome assembly OHTN01 (sample SAMEA3879509, study PRJEB24766) | human gut metagenome | biome: human-associated habitat; feature: feces | place: USA | collected 1985/1987 | reverse complement strand
CCCAGCCGCAGGCCAGCGCCACGGACAGCGCCCCGAAGGACACATGGCTCAGTCCGTCCCCGATCATGGAGTACCGCTTGAGCACCAGCGGCACCCCCAGCAGCGCCGCACACAGCGACAGCAGCACCCCGGCGGCAAAGGCCCGGACGATAAAGGGATAGGTAAACATCTCCAGCAGCAGCGTCATGTCCGCTCACCTCCGAACCGCCGCCCGTAGGGGGAGGCGAGATATTCCGCCGTTGTGCCGTGGAACCACTTGCCCTGCCCGGCATAGAGCACGGTGTCGGCGTATTGCAGGGCGCTCTGCAGGTCGTGGGTCACCATGACGATGGCCAGCCCCTCATTTTTGTTGAGATAGGCCAGCGTCCGGTACAGGTCCTGTGCGGCGGCAGGGTCCAGCCCCGTCACCGGCTCGTCCAGGATCAGCAGCTCAGGTGTAGGGTAGAGCGCCTGCGCAAGCATCACGCGCTGCAATTCGCCGCCGGAGAGGGCCCCGAGCATCCGGTTCTCCAGGCCCTCGCAGCCTGCATCCGCAAGGCTCTGCCGGATTGCCTGCTTCAGCGTGCGCGGCCGGCTCAGCCACACGGGAGCCTGTGTGCGCCCGGCCAGCAGAAAATCCATCACGCTCACCGGTGCGCTGCGGTCAAAATCCAGATACTGCGGCACATAGCCGACGGTGATCTCCGAGAGATCCTTCCCCTCGTGGGAGTGGTAACGAACCGTGCCGGTATGCCGTATCTCACCCAAAATAGCCCGCAGCAAGGTTGTTTTGCCTGCACCGTTTACGCCGATAAGCGCGGTCAACTCCCCACAGTGCATTTCAAAAGAGACGTCCTCCAGCAGGACGTCCCGCCCCTTCTGCACGCCGATCTTCTGTATTTGTACGCTGCACAGCCCGCAGCCGTTTTCAATTGCCATGTTCTACTGCCTCCACGATCGTTTTTGCATTTTGCCGCATGATGTCCTCATAGGCGGTCAGGTTGTCCGCCCCCTGTGTGACGGGGTTCAGGGTACAGAGCTTTGCACCCGTCTCCCGGCTGAGAATTCCCGCCGAGCTTCCCTGATAATTCGGCTCAATAAAAATGGCCCGGATCCCATGCGAACGGATCAGCTCTACCGTTTCGATCAGTTCCTTTGTGCCCGGCTCGCCGCCATCGTGCGTTTCAATCGCCCCGGCGATGACGAGGCCGTACCGCTGCGCAAAGTAATCATACGCTTCGTGGAAGGAGATGATCTCTGCGCCCCGGATGGGGGCGAGCGTCTGCGCCAGCTCCGCGTCGAGAGAAACCAGCCGTTTTACATAAGCGCTCCGGTTCTGCTCAATCTGCGCTTCGTAGCCCGGCAAGAGCTTTTTCAACCCTTTTGCAATGTTGTTGACCTCTTGCACCGCGTTCGACACGGAAAGCCAGACATGTGCGTTCTCCTCGTGCTCGTGTCCCGCATGGCCATGGGCCTCTTCCGTTTCATGCTCGTGCTCCTCATTTTCGCAGAGGATTTCAATCCCTTCACTCGCCGTAATCACTGGCAGAGAAGGCAATTGCTCGATCACTTTCTCGAGGAACCCCTCCATCCCCGCGCCGTTGATGATAAACGCATCCGCCGCGCCGAGCGCTTTCATATCCTTGGAGAGCAGTTGATAATCATGCAGGCAGCCTGCGTTCTGGGCCGTCATGTTGACCACGGTTACCCCGCTGATCCCTTCCGTCAGGTTGCGTGTGAAGAGATACATCGGATAGAAAGAGGTGACGATCTGATAATCGCTCTGCAATTGCTCCACCGGCGTGCAGCCTGAAAAGGCGATCAAAAAAATACAGAGCAAAGCAGAGAGAAGGGCGAGGATTTTTTTGCTTGTGTTCATAGAGGGCTCCTTATTGCAAATCATTTGCATTAAGTATAGCGAATCATGGGCGGAAAGTCAAATGATATCCTGATCTTTCACAGTTTCGCTTGCTGCTATACCGTTCAGCAAGATTTTTCGCTTGAAAAACAACTGATTTCTCTCCTTTTTATCAGCAAAACCAACGCGCTTTCCGGCACTTTCTCCAATTGCGCATATCTCTGAATTATGCTATCATATAAAGGTTTTAGGAAGGCAGCCCCTCCCTTGGCACAGGCAGGCCCCATTGCCCGGCAGAGAAAGGATGGTCTTATTGATGAAAAAGGTTTTGGTTCTTTTCGGCGGCGTATCGAGCGAGCATGAGGTATCCCTCGTTTCGGCGCGCAGCGTCATCCAGAATATTCCGCGGGACCGCTATGAGGTGCTCACCCTCGGCATCACAAAGCAGGGCGAATGGCTGCTCTATGAGGGCGATCCGGAAGCCTTACCGGAGGATAACTGGCTCGAATGCGGCAAGCGGACGCCCGCTGTGCTCTCGCCGGACGCCTCTCATCACGGCCTGCTCATTTTTGAAAACGGCGCGGCACGCGTGGAACGTGTGGATGTGGTGTTCCCCGTTCTGCACGGCAAAAATGGGGAGGATGGCACGATGCAAGGCCTTTTGCAGCTCGCGCAGATCCCCTTCGTCGGCTGTGGCTGCACCGCCTCCGCTATCACGATGGATAAGGCGATTACAAACGCCATGACGGATATTGCGGGCATCCCACAGGCCAAGTGGCTCCCCCTGACCCGCTATGCCTATCAAAAAGACGACGCCGGCCTACGCCAAAAGGCAGCGGCCCTAATCGGCTTTCCCATCTTCGTCAAGCCCGCCAACGCGGGTTCCTCCGTCGGCGTGGGAAAGGCTCGCAACGAAGCGGAGCTGGCCGATGCAATCGAAAAGGCCTTCCTGCATGATGATAAGCTCGTTTTGGAGGAGGGGATCGACGGCATGGAGGTGGAATGCGCCGTGATCGGCAACGAGGAGCCGAAGGCCTCCACCGTGGGCGAGGTCGTCCCCTGCAATGATTTTTACGATTATGAGGCAAAATATATTGCCGCCGACAGCGAGCTGCACATCCCCGCTCGCCTGCCGGAGGCCACGCTCGAAGCGGTGCGCGCCGCCGCCTGCCGCGTTTTCACGGAAATGGGCTGCTCCGGGCTGGCGCGCGTGGATTTTTTTGTGCGCAAAGCGGATGGCGCGGTGCTCCTCAACGAGCCGAACACCATCCCTGGCTTTACGCCCATCAGCATGTACCCCAAGCTCTGGGAGCAAAGCGGCCTGCCCTATAGCGAGCTGCTTGACCAGCTGATCCAGCTTGCCCTGGAAAAATGGGAGCCAAAGGATTGACGCATTGCATCCCTACTTTTGCGAAAGGATGTTTACCATTTTGGAAAAAGACGTTATTATAGAAATTGCCGATCAGCATGAGACAGATGGCGAAATTCAGAGCATGTCCATGACCACCGTGGGCTCTCTCAGCGGAACGCCGGAGGATTATTCGCTGATCTATACGGATCAGGACGGCGAATTGGAGGGCTGCGTTACCACCCTGCGCGTGGAAAACGGCCGCCGCGTAACCATGACGCGGGCGGGAAGCTACCAATCGGAATTGATTATGGAGCTCGGCCGGCGGCACAACTGCCACTACACCACGCCCTACGGCGAGCTGATGATCGGCGTGTTTACCCAAAAGGTGGATTCGCTGATGGATGAGCATGGGGGAAAACTGGAATTCCATTATACGCTCGATTTCAACGCCGGCCTCGCCGCGCGCAACGAGCTTGTAATCACGGTGAAGGAGGCAAATACAGGATGTCAAAACTCGTAAAGGAAACGGAGCAGGCGCTGCGCCAGGCGGTGCTCGACGCAATGGGGAAAGCCGTCGCGGAAGGGGCATTGCCGCCGGAGCCCGTTCCGGCATTCAGTGTGGAGGTTCCCGCCGACCGGGCAAACGGCGACTATGCGACCAACGCTGCGATGGCGTGCGCAAAGGCCTTCCGTATGACTCCGCGCAAAATTGCGGAGGAAATTTTCGCCCGCATGGATCTTGCGGATACTTTTTTCAGCCGCTGTGAGGTGGCCGGCCCCGGGTTCCTGAACTTTTTTCTGGCGGACAGCTACTATGCTGCCATCCTGAAGGACATTCGCGCCTGTGGCAAGGAATATGGCCGCTCCGATTATGGCAGGGGCAAGCGCGTGATGGTGGAGTTTGTTTCCGCCAACCCGACCGGCCCGATGCATATGGGCAATGCCCGCGGCGGCGCGTTGGGGGACTGCCTGGCCGCAGCGCTCGACTATGCCGGGTTTGACGTGTGCCGGGAATTTTATGTGAACGACGCGGGCAACCAGATCGAAAAATTTGCACTCTCGCTGGAGGTGCGTTATCTTCAGCATTTTCTGGGAGAAGATGCGGTCGAATTGCCGGAGGATAGTTACCACGGCGATGATATCCGCGTGCGTGCAGAGGAATTCGCCGCGGTTTTCGGAGACCGGTATGTAAATGCGGACGAGTCCGAACGCCGGCAGGCGCTGGTTGATTTCGCCCTGCCAAAGAATATTGCCGGCATGCAGGAAACGCTCTCCAAATACCGCATCCAGTATGACAACTGGTTCTATGAGAGCACCGTCCACCAGGACGGGGAATTGAAAGAAACCATTGAGCTATTCCGTAAGGCTGGACTCACCTATGAAAAAGACGGCGCGCTTTGGTACAAGGCGACCGAGCGCGGCGCGGAAAAGGATGAGGTGCTCGTGCGAGCCAACGGCAATCCAACCTATTTCGCCGCCGACGTCGCCTATCACCGCAACAAGTTGGTAAAGCGCGGCTACGATCAGGCCATCGATATCTGGGGTGCGGATCACCACGGCCATGTCGCCCGCATGAAAGGCGCGCTGGAGGCGATTGGGATCGATCCCAACCGGCTGGACGTCATTCTAATGCAGCTTGTGCGGCTTGTCAGCGGCGGCGAGGTAGTGCGGATGTCCAAGCGCACGGGGAAGGCGATCACGCTGACCGATTTGCTGGACGATATTCCGGTCGATGCAGCGCGCTTTCTCTTCAACCTGCGTGAGCCCGGCTCCCAAATGGAATTTGACCTTGACCTGGCCGTTGAGCAAAGCGCGCAAAACCCCGTGTATTACTGCCAGTATGCGCACGCGCGCATTTGCAGCATTTTGAAAAAGCTCGCGTCAGAGGGCGTTGCCCCGCGGGAGTGCACGGAGCAGGAGCTTTGCCTGCTAGCTACCCCGGAGGAGCGGGCACTGATCCGCCACCTCGCCGCCCTGACGGATGAAATCATTCTGGCAGCGAAAAATTATGACCCTGCTCGGATCACCCGTTATGTAATTGAGCTTGCCACGCTTTTCCACAAATTTTATAACGCCTGCCGTGTCCGCGTGGAAGATGATTCGCTCATGCAGGCGCGCATTTACCTTTGCATCTGTGTGCGGGATACGATCCGCAATATTCTGGAAATGCTCAAGATCACGGTGCCGGAAAGCATGTGACCTTCTTTTGATAGCCAACCGGCCGGGGGCAGAATTTAACACTCCGACCGGTTTTTACTTTTTAAGTCATGTTGAGAGGGCTGTTTTATGGCTGCTGCCCTTTTAAAATTTTCTCCGCAACGGCGCGCAGCTGCGCCTCATCCGTAATTTGGATGCCTGTCTGCGCAATCGTCTCCTGCACGAAAACAGGCAGCGTTTTGAAATACTGGTTGAGCTTTTGATCTTCCCATACGGGCGTTGGTATTTGAGCCATCGGAATTCCTCCATTTTCTTGATTTTTCTAACCGTCTGTATTCCCTATTATTGACCAGAAAGCCGAAAAAAACCGTCCAGCACAAAACGTGCGGACGGTTTTCCTTTTTGATAAATACGGAACAGCTTACTCCACCGGGATAAACGCCTTATGCACCGCAGCTACCGCGCGGTCGGCATCCTTCTCATCGATCAGAACGGAAATTTTGATCTCGCTCGTCGCGATCATCTGGATATTGACATCAATTTCATACAGGGCTTCAAACATCTTTGCCGCCGTGCCGGGGTGGGTTTCCATACCCGCGCCGACAACACTGATCTTCGCCACCTGGTTATCCGTTACGATCTCCTTGCCTGCCAGCTCCTCAAACGAGGTGGAGAGAATTTCGGCAACCGTTGCGCCATTGTCCCGGCTGACGGTAAAGGAGATATCCTTTGTGCCGTCGCGGCCGACAGACTGCAGAATAATATCCACATTAATACCCTTTGCCGCAAGCTTGCTGAAAATTTTAAACGCGATGCCCGGCACATCCGGCACGCCGATGATGGAGACACGCGTCACATTTGTGTCCTTCGTAACCCCTCTGACCAGCATCTTTTCCATTTTGGCAACCTCCTTCACAATTGTGCCCGGCACCCTCTTGAGACTGGAGAGCACCTCTACCTCAACATTATATTTTTTCGCCATTTCTACAGACCGGTTATTGAGCACCTGCGCGCCGAGCGTGGCAAGCTCCAGCATCTCGTCGTAGGTGATCTCCTTGAGCTTCTTCGCGCCCTCGACCTTGCGCGGGTCAGCGGTATATACGCCCTCAACGTCCGTAAAAATCTGGCAGCGCTCCGCATGCAGGGAGGCGGCAAGCGCAACGGCGGTCGTATCCGAGCCGCCGCGGCCAAAGGTCGTCACGTCATCGTATTTATTGAGGCCCTGGAAGCCCGCAACGATCACGATGTTTTTGCGCCCGATCTCTGCGCGAAGGCGGTCGGTTTTGATTGATTTGATACGGGCATTGCCATAGGCAGAGCTCGTTTGGAAACCTGCCTGCCAGCCCAGCAACGAAATGACAGGGAAGCCAAGCTTTTCAATCGCCATTGCCAGCAGGGAGGCGGACATCTGCTCGCCGGCAGTGAGGAGCACATCCATCTCGCGCTTGGAGCCCTTCGGATTAATTTCAGCCGCCTTTTCGATCAGGTCATCTGTTGTATCGCCCTGTGCGGATACAACGACCACTACATCGTTTCCCTCGCTGTAGGTCTGTGTGACGATCTGCGCAACGTTGCGAACCTTATCGGCATTCGCAACAGAGCTGCCGCCAAATTTTTGTAAAATGAGTGCCATTGCAATACCCTCCTATAATCAATAATCCGTCATCCGAATCACAGATTGCGGCGTGAACCCAGTGATTCCGGCGAGCTTCGCCCGCAATTCCCGCTCCGTATCCTGCGGTGTGATAAACGCGATTTCATCTGCCGGCGCGCCTTCGCAATGCAGCACCGCGATTTCACCAAACGCCTTCCGGGCCCCTTCTAAGGCCTGATCCGGCTCGCTTGCCTGGGCGCGGATATAAAGCGCCGTGCGCATATCGCGGTAATCGGCCACATAGCCTTCCTCGCTGTTGCCCCAGCCGAAGAGCTTCTTACGGTTAAGATGCTTTGCGCAGTCGATCACATCGGCCACAACCGCGCTCGCCGTGGGCATCTTGCCCGCGCCACGGCCGTAGAACACCACGTCGCCAATCGCATCCCCGCGCACGAGGATCGCATTGAACACATCGTCCACACCGGCAAGCTGGCTATGGCGCTCCACAACCGCCGGGCTGACCATTGCGCTAATGCGCCCGTTCTTGAGCCTCTTTGCCCGGCCGAGCAGCTTAATCACACCGCCCCAGGCGCGGATATATTCCACATCCCGCAGGTGGATTTTGGTAATGCCCTCTGTATAAACGCCATCCGGATACACATGCTTGCCAAACGCCAGAGAGGCCAGAATACAGATCTTGCGGCAGGCGTCGATCCCCTCAATATCGGCCGTCGGGTCTTTTTCCGCATATCCATTTTCCTGCGCCAGGCGAAGGGCATCTGCAAAGCTCATCTGGTCCTCAATCATACGGGTCAGGATAAAATTCGTCGTACCGTTGAGAATCCCGGCGATCTCGTCGATCTCATTGGCCGCGAGGCACTGGCTGATCGGCCGGATAATCGGGATACCGCCGCCAACGCTTGCCTCAAAGAGAAAATTGACGTTGTTTTCTTCCGCTGCCTGAAGCAGCTCGTACCCTTTCGCCGCCACAAGCTCCTTATTGGAGGTGACCACGCTCTTTCCCGCCCTGAGGCAGGCGAGCACATATTCATACGCCGGATGCAGGCCGCCCATCGTTTCAACCACGATCTTGACTTCCTCATCCTGTAGGATCAATTGAAAATCCTTGGTGAATTTTTTTTCATTCGGGTCGCCCGGAAAGTCGCGCAGGTCAAGGATGTACCTGATCTCCATCTCGGTTTGGGTGCTTCTGCGCACAATGCTGTCGTGATTCTTGCCAAACAGCTCCACTACGCCCGAGCCGACCACGCCATACCCCATTACCGCTACATACATGTGTGACAACTCCTTTAACATTCCGCGGGAAAATTCAGTAAACTAGGGAATCTCAGAATATTTTATCATAAAGCAGCGGCATAATAAAGGGAGAATTTCAACTTTTTTCTTTTCTGCACCACATCCGTCAGAACCGTAAGCTGGAGCAGAGTAAAATGAGAGAATTTTGTAACATATTTTTAATTGTATTCACAACCCAGCTGTTATAGAATACAAATAACCTGTTTTTTCAGCAAAAGGGGGCGATGCTTTGCCGGTTTGCGCCCCTTGTGCCCCTAAAACTGCCGTTACCCACAGGCTGCGGCTATCAAGGATGTGGTATCATGACAAAAATCGAAAAACGCAGGCGTTTTATCATCAACACCGTCTATTTTGCGATTATACTGGGCCTCTTTTACTTTTTCATGCGGTTTGCCTTCTGGACATGCTTCCCCTTTATCTTGGCCTTTTTTATTGCGATGGCCCTACAGCGCCCCGTCAACTGGATGACCCGCAAAACCCCGCTGAAAAAAGGCCTCATTTCCGGGCTGGCCGTTTTGCTTGCGCTCGCGGCGATCGTTGCGGTGCTCGCGCTGATCGGCGTACGGATCGTGGATGAGCTGCGGGGCTTTCTTTCTCTTATCACGGCAAAGCTTGATAATCTGCCCGTTTTTCTCAAGCAGACAGAGGCCTGGATTTTAGAAAACATCCACTTCCTGCCGGACAGCATTGAAACAATGGCGGCCAACAGTATCCGCGAGCTTTTTCAGGATTTGGAAACCGGCGCTGCAAATGGCAGATTGAATATCGACCTCTCCATTCTCTCCTCCCCGCTTTCCGGCGTATGGAATACGGCAAAGCAAATCCCTTCTATTTTTCTTGCCACCTTGATTTCGATCATCGCCTGCTGCTTTATGACGGCGGATTATGACCGCCTCGTCAATTTTGTGAAACGCCAGTTGCCCGAGGAGCGCAGGGAGGCGCTCAGCGCTTCCAAACGGCTTCTCTTCTCCTCCATGTTTAAAATGCTCCGGGCCTATTTGCTCATCATCCTGATCACTTTTGCCGAAATGACCATTGGCCTGGGTATTTTAAAGCTGACGGGCCTGTATGAAAGCAGCTATATCCTTGCCATTGCCCTGCTGACGGCGATTGTTGATATTCTCCCGGTGCTAGGGACAGGCACTGTCTTAATCCCATGGGCGGTTTATTCCCTCTGTACGGACCGGGTTGGCTTTGGCATCGGCCTGATTGTGATCTATGTGGCGATCTCCGTCATCCGGCAAATCATTGAGCCGAAGCTCGTCGCCGGGCAGCTCGGCCTTCCTCCGGTGGTGACGATCGTGGGCATGTATATCGGGCTTCAGCTATTCGGTTTTATTGGCCTATTCCTAGTTCCCTTGACACTGATTATGCTCAAACTGCTCAACGATCAAAACCTGATCCATCTTTGGAAAAAGGGCGACGCACCGGCCCCACAGCCAAAATCGCCGGAGCCCGTCCCCAATGACGGAAATGATGCCGCCCCGCCGCCGGACAAGCCCGCCGAATAATGGGCTTTTTCAGATTTTTCTTTCCAAGAAATGATTTAAAACGCGCCGCAAAGATTGTGTCTCTACAATTTTTGTGGCGTATTTTTCAGCCTTGTTTATGAGAAGGAAAATATTCCATTCCGGATTTTTCATTGCATATAGGTATAAAAATTTCCACGGCGCAGATACTATTTTTGCCTCAGACAGCGGCGGACTTCGTTTCCCGCCCTGTTCCAACTATTATCCGCCGGGCTGCACGGCGGCAGTCAGGGAAAATTATAATGGAGGAGTTATCTATACTATGAAAGCCACTGGAATTGTACGAAGGATCGACGACTTGGGACGCGTGGTCATTCCAAAAGAAATTCGCCGCACGATGCGGATTCGTGAGGGTGACCCGCTTGAAATATATACGGATGCGGACGGCGAGGTGATCTTTAAAAAGTATTCCCCCATAGGGGAGCTTTCTTCCTTCACCGGCCAGTATGCGGAGGTCCTTTCCCGCAGCACAAACCTGCCCGTTCTCATCTGCGACAGGGATCATGTCATTGCCTGCGCGGGTATTCCAAAGCGGGAAGCGGTAGACCGGCGAATTTCAACCAACCTGGAAGCACTCATGGAGAAACGCTCAAATTTTGTTTACAGCGGCTCGGGCGAATCGCTTCGCCCGGTGGAAGGGCTGGAGCGCATGGCCGGGATTGCCTATCCGATCATTGGTTCGGGCGATGTGTCCGGCGCTGTCGTGCTCCTGATGGCAGAAAATGGCGCCACGGCCCCATCCTCAACGGAGATCAAACTGATGCAGGTTGCCGCCTCCTTCCTTGGCAAGCAGATGGAGGAATAACCCGTCTATTTCAACAGATCAGAGCGCGCTGCAAAGGTGATGCCGAAAGCAGCGCGCTCTTTCTCTTTCCCTCTCCCAATCGGAACCGTTGGAGAAGGCGGGGTCATCTATCTAAAATGCGCCGTGTGCCTATCGGCCGCCCCCGGCTCCCCTGTGGACGGACCATCCGCCACCGGAGGACGCATCGGCGCTTATTGTTCTCCCCGATTACAGTCTATGCCCTTCCCCCCGTGTTAGCGACTGCTCTTCTTGCCCATCATTCGGTGCGTTTTGTCCCCTTTTTTAAAAATGGAACGGAAACCGCCTGGCTTTTCCCCCTCTTTCTCAAAATCATGGGCCAAAAAGAAATCCCGGTTAATTTGCCCGCTGCAATTGATTTCCTTTTCTTTCTCTTCTATAATGAAGCATAGCCTTTTTAGAAGAAGGGATGGATTCTAACGTGAAAAAAAAGATCCTTGGCCTCGCTTTTGCCGATGAGATGGAATATGCCCCGTTTTTGGCCTATGCGCAGCAGCAGGGCTTTCAGGCGGAGGAAAAACGCGGAAACACCGGCCTTGTGATGACGCTTCAGGAAGGTGACCGCCAGCTGGAAATCCACGCCGTACAGTGCGGGATCGGGAAGGTGAACGCAGCGAGCGCCGTTTCCTTT
>OHTN01000761.1_pt1 | contig 11553 bp, 11 predicted proteins | sample 1578971 | NCBI WGS metagenome assembly OHTN01 (sample SAMEA3879509, study PRJEB24766) | human gut metagenome | biome: human-associated habitat; feature: feces | place: USA | collected 1985/1987 | reverse complement strand
CCGGTGCAGAACTGGAACACATCAAGACCAAGCATCCGCTGTATGACCGCCTTTCTCCTGTAATCGTAGGCGATCATGTTACACTGGAAAGCGGTACCGGATGCGTACACACTGCACCGGGCTATGGTGTCGAGGACTTTGAGGTCTGCAAGAATTACGATGACATCGGCATCCTGGTATGTGTTGACGATAAGGGTCGTCAGACCAAAGAGGCAGGCGAATTCGAGGGCATGGACACCGATGAGGCAAACCGTGCAATCGCTGCAAAGCTGACCGAAGTCGGCGCAATGCTGGCAACCGAGAAGATCGTCCACCAGTATCCGCACTGCTGGCGTTGCCATAAGCCAATCATTTACCGTGCAACTGAACAGTGGTTCTGCTCTGTAAACGGTTTTAAGGATGAGGCAATCAAAGCAATCGAAAATGTCAAGTGGATTCCGGCATGGGGCGAAGAGCGCATCAAGGGCATGGTTCGTGACCGCAGCGACTGGTGCATTTCCCGTCAGCGTACCTGGGGTGTGCCGATCCCGATCATCTACTGCAAGGACTGCAAAAAGCCCATCGTAAATGATACCACTATCCATGATATTGCCGCACTGTTCCGTAAGGAAGGTGCAGACGCATGGTGGACAAAGGATCTGTCCGAGTTCCTCTCTCCGGAAGTACAGTGCGAATGCGGCTGCAAGGAATTCACCAAGGAATATGACATCATGGATGTCTGGTTCGACAGCGGTGTATCTCACAGTGCCGTTATGGAACAGTACGACTGCCTCCAGTGGCCGGCTGATCTCTATCTGGAGGGTGCTGACCAGTATCGTGGCTGGTTCCAGTCCTCTCTGCTGACATCTGTTGTATACAAGGGCAGCGCTCCGTATAAGGCAGTTTGCACACACGGCTGGGTCGTTGACGGCGAGGGCAGAAAGATGTCCAAGTCTCTGGGCAACGGCATCATGCCGGAAGAAATCGTAAAGCAGTACGGCGCAGATATTCTTCGCCTGTGGGTCGCATCTTCGGATTATCACTCGGATATCCGCATTTCCAAGGCGATCCTGGGACAGCTTTCCGATGCGTATAAGAAGATTCGTAACACCGCTCGTTATATCCTGGGCAACCTAGGCAACGGCGATGGTTTCCATCCGGATCGTGACAGCGTTTCTGACGATCAGCTGATGGAACTGGATCGCTGGGCATTAATGCGTCTGGACAACGTAATCCAGAAAGCGCATGAGGGCTACGAGGCATTTGACTTCCACATTGTATTCCATGCAATTCACAACTACTGCACTACAGATCTGTCCAACTTCTATCTGGATATCATTAAGGATCGCCTGTACTGTGAAAAGGAAGATTCTGTTGAACGCCGTGCAGCACAGACAACGATCTATCGCATTCTGAGCGCACTGACAAGACTGATCGCACCGATCCTTTCCTTCACCGCAGAAGAGATTTGGTCTTATCTGCCGCACGCTGCAAGCGATGATGCAAAGAGCGTATTCCTGAACGAAATGCCCAAGGCAAGCGGTCTGACAGAAGATGCAGACTTCATGGCAAAGTGGGATCTGATCTATCAGATTCGTATGGACGCCAACAAGGTTCTGGAAGAAAAGAGAAATGAAAAGCTGATCGGTAAGTCTCTGGAGGCAAAGGTAACCATTTCTGTTGCTGACGATGCACAGTATGCAATCCTGTCGGATGCTGCGGATGTCCTGGCAAAGGTTCTCATCGTTTCTGAGGTTTCTGTTGTCAAGGCAGAATCCGGCGATACAACCTATACAGTAGAACGTGCCGCAGGTGAAAAGTGCGAGCGCTGCTGGATGTATCTGGACAGCGTAGGCAAGAACGCAGCACATCCGACGCTCTGCGCACGCTGCGCATCTGTTGTGGATCAGCTGTAATCGGGAAAGGAAACATTTCGTGTTGATTGCGGCGATCATCATCATTATCCTGCTGACAGCAGCAGATCAACTCATCAAATACTGGGCGATCCAGGAACTGAAACCGGTAGGAACCATGCCATTTCTGCATATCGGTGACAAAAAGATTCTGGATCTGACCTATCTGGAAAATAACGGCGCTGTTTTCAGCAGCTTTGCCGGAATGCGCTGGCTATTGGTAGGCACAACAGTTGTCCTCATGGCGTTCTGTGCCTACTGGCTGGTGCGTCATGGAAAAAAATCAAAGCTGATGACGGTGAGTCTGACGCTGATTCTGGGCGGCGGTCTGGGAAATCTGATCGACAGACTGTTTCGTGGCGGATTGGTCGTAGACTATTTTGAAGTAAAGCTGTTTCGTTTTGCTGTGTTTAACTTTGCAGATTGCTGCGTTGTAGTCGGCGTAATTCTGTTTGCAGTCTACTTTCTGTTCATAGAGCCGAAACTCAGTAAAAAGGATGAAACGGCATCGAAAAAAGGAGACAAAAACCATGCCTGAAACCATGTCATTTCTCGTGCCGCCGGAGGCGGACGGGGAACGCCTGGACAAGTGGCTTTCCAGACAGGATTCCCTTGGTCTGACACGTTCTTCCCTGCAAAACCGGATGGAGCATGGAGATGTGACGGTCAACGGCAGAACCGTCTCCAAAAACTATCGGCAAAAGGCAGGAGATACGATTCTTGTGACGCTGCCGGAGCCGGAATCGCTGGAACTTCAGCCGGAAAACATTCCGCTGGACATTGTGTATGAGGACGATGACCTTTTGGTCGTCAACAAGCCCAAAGGGATGGTTGTCCACCCGGCACCGGGACATTCGACCGGAACACTGGTACACGCTCTGCTTTATCACTGCGGCGACCGGCTTTCCAGCATTAACGGCGTGATACGTCCGGGAATCGTCCACCGTATCGACCGCTTTACCAGTGGTCTGCTGATGGTGGCGAAAAACGACACGGCGCATCAGTCTCTCTCAGCACAGATCGCAGCCCATTCCTTCACACGAGAGTACCAGGCAGTTGCCATGGGACGCTTTCGGGAATCGGAAGGCACGATCAATGCGCCGATCGGCAGACATCCGGTTGACCGCAAAAAGATGTGCGTTACAGAGAAAAATTCCAAGCCGGCGATTACACATTATTCTGTGATTACCGAATACGCACGTGCGACGCATTTGCGTCTGCGGCTGGAAACCGGGCGTACCCATCAGATTCGGGTTCATTTGGCGTATCTGGGTCATCCGTTGCTGGGCGATGACGTATACGGCAAAGCATTCCCCGGCATAGAAGGGCAGTGTCTCCACGCAGCGAAAATCGGATTTATCCATCCGACTTCCGGCGCATACATGGAATTTGAGAGTCCGCTGCCGGAATATTTTGAAAAAGTTTTGCGAAAACTGAAATCCTGAAAGGGTGATTCTGATGCAGTCTTTGGAAAACATCATGCTCATCACAGATCTGGATGGTACACTTCTGCCGTCCAGCAAGGAAATTTCTGCGGCGGACGCTGCGGCAATTTCACAGTTTCGTGCAAAAGGCGGCAAGTTTGCCATTGCGACCGGACGAACATTACAGGCAGCACAGCGCTACTTAAATAAGCTGAAACCGAACATTCCTGTTATCCTGTTCAACGGCGCAGCGATTTATGACCCCGTCACAGAAAAGTGGCTCTATACGGAAAAGCTGCCGGCGGACGCTGTCGCTGTCACACGCCAGGTGCTGGATGCGTTCCCGGACGTCTCCGCCGAGATCCTGCGGACAGACGGCACTTATGTGGCAAGGATGACGCCTTATGAAAAAGAGCATCTGGAAATCTGCCAGGTCGAACCGATTCTGGCGGAACCGGAAGAGATCCCCGAGGGGTGGCTCAAGGTGCTGTTTGCGATTGCACCGGAGCGAATGCCGGATTTAATCACATATTTTGCAGCGCAAAACTGGGACTGTGCAGACTTTGTACAGTCGGAGGCTCGCTTTTATGAAATGCTGCCCAAGGGTGCAACCAAAGGCAGCGCACTGCGGCGATACCGGACGCTGTGCGGCGCAGAAAACTGGAAAATTACAGCAGCAGGGGACTTTGACAATGACCTGGAAATGCTCCGTGCCGCTGACATCAGCGCCTGCCCGTCAAATGCACAGCCTTGTGTAAAGAAAATCGTTGATATTCAGTTGACGCAATCCTGCGAAACCAACGCAATTGCGGAACTGATCCATCATATTACGAAATCATTGGAGGTTCATAGTATGGATGAAATGACCAAGAAACAGCTACAGGCAACAGCTTGTCGCATTCGTATGGGTGTTGTAGAAGGCACCTATCATGCAAAGTCCGGTCATCCGGGCGGTTCGCTTTCGATCTGCGACACGCTGACTTATCTGTATTTTGCAAAAATGCACGTAGATCCGAAACAGCCGGAAATGGCAGACCGTGACCGTTTGGTTTTGTCCAAGGGTCACTGCGCACCTGCACTGTATTCCACACTGGCAGAGCGTGGCTTTTTCCCGAAGGAAGAGCTGAAGTCTCTGCGTCATATCGGCGCAATGCTGCAAGGTCATCCCTGCATCCATATTCCGGGTGTAGATATGTCCAGCGGTTCTCTGGGACAGGGTATTTCCGCTGCCTGTGGTATGGCACTGGCTGGCAAGCTGGACAGTGCATCCTATAAGGTATACACCATCCTGGGTGACGGCGAGATCGAAGAAGGACAGGTCTGGGAGGCAGCTATGTTTGCAAACCAGTATCACCTGGACAACCTGGTAGCCATCGTTGACAACAACGGTCTCCAGATCGACGGCAAGATCTCCGAAGTCTGCTCTCCCGAGCCGATTCCGGAAAAGTTCGAGGCATTCGGCTGGCACGTGATCCGGATGGATGCACATGATTTTGATTCCATTGATGCAGCAATGCAAGAGGCAGAATCTACTGTCGGCAAGCCGGTAGTAATCATTCAGAAGAGTGTCAAGGGCAAGGGCGTTTCCTTTATGGAAAACCAGGTCGGCTGGCACGGCAAGGCGCCGAATCAGGCAGAATACGAACAGGCAATGGCTGAACTGACAGCACAGCTGAAGGAACTGGAGGGTTAAACGATGGCAGAATTGCAGAAAAAAGCAACAAGAGAAAGCTATGGTGAGACACTTCGTGATCTCGCAGAAAAATACCCGGAACTGGTTGTTCTGGATGCTGACCTGGCTGCCGCAACCAAAACCGGCATCTTCAAGAAAGCATATCCGGAGCGTTTCTTCGACTGCGGCATTGCCGAGGCAAATATGATGGGCGTAGCTGCCGGTCTGTCCACCGCAGGAAAGATTCCGTTTGCCAGCACTTTCGCTATGTTCGCAGCGGGCAGAGCATTTGAAATCGTCCGCAACTCCATTGGTTACCCGCATCTGAATGTAAAGATCGGCGCAACACACGCTGGCATTTCTGTCGGCGAAGACGGTGCAACACACCAGTGCAACGAGGATATCGCACTGATGCGCACGATTCCGGGCATGACCATTTTAAATCCGGCAGATGACGTTGAGGCCAGGGCTGCTGTTGAGGCTGCGATCCAGTATGAGGGTCCGGTATACCTGCGATTCGGCAGACTGGCAACCCCGATCTTCAACGATCCGGCAACCTATCAGTTTACTATCGGAAAGGGTATCACCCTGCGTGAGGGAACAGATGTCACACTGGTTGCAACCGGTCTGATGGTCTGGGAGTCCATGAAGGCTGCTGAAATGCTGGAGGCAGAGGGCATCCACGCACGTGTACTGAACATTCACACAATCAAGCCGCTGGATACGGAACTGATCTGCAAGGCAGCATCGGAAACCGGTCTGCTGGTAACAGTTGAAGAACACAGCATCATCGGCGGTCTGGGCGGCGCAGTTGCAGAGGCTGTCACTTCCTGCTGTCCGGTTCCGGTAGTTCGCATCGGCGTAAATGACGAATTCGGTCATTCCGGTCCGGCTATTGATCTGCTGAAGGAATTTGGTCTGTGTGCAGAGAATATTGCAGCAGTTACAAAAAAAGCGCTGGCAGAAAAGAAGTAATTCATATCAAATTTTGAAAATAGAAAAAGCAGGCGTTTCCTTTTTTCGAGCGCCTGCTTTTTTACAAATTGGGAAAGAAAACGGAGGAAAGTGAGATGAGTGAAAAACAATCAAGAGTGCAGACAGTAGAAAAACTGTTTCTCTATTTTTTGATGGCAGCAGTCATCGGGTGGTGCTATGAGGTCTTTCTGGAAGTCGTAGTCTATCGCTGGGGATTTGACAATCGTGGTGTGCTGTTTGGCCCCTATTGTCCGGTATACGGTGTCGGAATGCTGGCGGAAAATTCGCACAAATGCCGATGAAATGGAGCATCCGCTGGGCAAGACCAATTCTGATATTTCTGGGGTGCGGCGCTGTGGCAACTGTTATCGAATTATGCGCCAGCTACCTGCTGGAATGGATTACCGGCAGCTGGCCGTGGCAGACATATGCAGACTATGACATTAACTTCCAGGCAAGAGTTGCGCTTTCGCCGTCCGTCCGTTTTGGCATCGGCGGCGTGTTGTTTCTGTATCTGCTCCGTCCGCTGTTCGCAAAAATAACCGGCTGTATGTCGCCAAAGGTCTTGAAATACACCAGCATCATTTGCGCCGGCATTCTGGCAGTTGATTTGATCTGCACCGTTGTTTTCAAGCTGACCGCATGAAAGAAAACCGAAAAAGCTGCATATTCTTTTCCAGAGGTGATATCCAATGGTGTGTACGCTGGAAGAACTGCGCAGCAAAGATGTAATCAATGTTGTCAACGGTGAAAATCTCGGAAGAATCGACGATTTGCAGATGAATGCACAGACGGCATCTGTGACCGCACTGATCCTGTACGGCAGACCACGGCTGTGGGGGATTTTTGGCCCAAGGGATAACTGTATCATAGACTTTCGCCAGATTCGTCTGGTCGGAAAAGACGTTATCCTGGTGGAACTGGGCAAGATATGTACAGACTGCACAAATATCAAGTTAAACTAACACAAAATTTCTGCATGGAGAAACTTGACCGGACAACACGTTTTTTGGTATAATAATAAGGCAGTTCACACGTCTTTCTTGGTGTATGCGGGTGCTTTGCAGGAATGCAGAGCCGGATACACCCATAAGAACGGCGGAGGAAGCAAAACCATTTTATTTAGGAGGACTACACAATGGGCGTAGTATCTATGAAGCAGCTCTTGGAAGCTGGCGTACACTTTGGTCACCAGACCAGAAGATGGAACCCGAAAATGGCTCCGTACATTTTCACCGAACGTAACGGCATCTACATCATCGACCTGCAGAAGACCGTAAAGAAACTGGATGAGGCTTATATGTTCATCCGTGACCTGTCTGCACAGGGCGAGTCTGTACTGTTCGTTGGTACAAAGAAGCAGGCTGGCGATTCCATCAAGGAAGAGGCTACCCGTGCTGGTGCGTACTATGTAAACGCACGTTGGCTGGGCGGTATGATGACAAACTTTGCAACCATCCAGAGAAGAATCAAGCGTCTGGAACAGCTGCACGAGATGGAAAGCGACGGCACATTTGACCTGCTGCCGAAGAAGGAAGTTGGTAAGCTGCAGCTGGAGATTGAAAAGCTGGAGAAGTTCCTGGGCGGTATCAAGGATATGAAGAAGCTGCCGGGTGCACTGTTCATCGTTGACCCCCGCAAGGAGCGCATCGCTGTTGCAGAGGCAAAGAAGCTGAACATCCCGATCGTTGCAATCGTAGACACCAACTGCGATCCGGATGAGATCGACTACGTTATCCCGGGTAACGATGACGCAATCCGTGCTGTAAAGCTGATCGCTGGCGTTATGGCTGATGCAATCATCGAAGGCCGCCAGGGCGCTGACGCTGCTGCTGCAGAGGCTGCTGAAACCGCAGAGGCTGAGGCTGCTGAATAAGCAAAACTGAAATATCTGTGAAATCAGAAACCCGAATATGTCTGGCGAATCCGCCCCTATTCGGGTTTTTTGAGAGAAACATTTGAAGATAGGATTAGGAGGAAACATCCAATGGCTAATTTTACTGCAAAAGATGTCAATGAACTGCGTAAGTCCACTGGCGTTGGTATGATGGACTGCAAGAAGGCTCTGACTGAGGCTGACGGCGATGTAGAAAAGGATGAGAAGCATGCAGTTGTAGTTGAGGTTAACGCTGAGACTGACTTCGTTGCAAACACCGATGAATTCAAGGCATTTGTAAACCAGGTTGCTGATACCATTATCGAAAAGAATCCGGCAGACGTAGAGGCTCTGAAGGCTACTACTGTATCCGGCGGCACAATGACTGTTGACGAAGCACTCCAGGAACTGTTCCTGAAGATTCGTGAGAACCTGCAGATCCGTCGTTTCGTTCGCATGGAAGGCATCCTCGTACCGTATATCCACGGCGGCGGCAAGATCGGCGTTATGGTTCGTGCAGAATCTCCGGCTGGCGCAACACCGGAAGTTCTGGCTGCTGCAAAGGACTGCGCACTGCAGGTTGCTGCAATGAACCCGCCGTATCTGAAGCGTGAAGACGTTCCGGCAGCTGTTCTGGACGAAGAAAAGAAGATCATCCTGGCTCAGATGGCAGAAGATCCGAAGATGGCGAATAAGCCGGAACAGGTTAAGGAAAAGATTGCCGCTGGTAAGGTTGGCAAGTACTATGGCGAAAACTGCCTGCTGGAACAGGCTTTCGTCAAGGAAAACAAGGAAACCGTTCAGAGCTATGTAGACGGCGTTGCAAAGGCAGCTGGCACTACAATCGCAATCACTGATTTTGTTCGCTTTGAGCGTGGCGAAGGTATCGAAAAGAAGGCTGACAATTTCGCAGAAGAAATTGCAAGCATGATTAAGTAAGATACCCCTAAAATTTATGAATTGTGCATTGCCATTTTGAGGGCAATCGTGCTGAAAGAGGGAGCATGGCGGTTGTCATGCTCTTTTTTTATTTTTTTCCGAAAATGACTTTACATTTCCGGAGAAATAGTGTAAAATAGACATATGGACTGTCTTTCCAAAAGGAAGGCATCATTTGTCAGACTGCGGTACGGGAGTCTGAATACCGAGTAACAGACGAAAGGAATCAAGAAGCATGAAACCGAAATATCATCGAGTTCTTCTGAAATTAAGCGGCGAGGCACTTGCCGGTCCGAAGAAAACCGGACTGGACGCAGAAACAATGCTGCCGATTTGCAAAAGCATTAAAAAGTGCGTCGATGCAGGCGTAGAAATGGGCATCGTTGTCGGCGGCGGCAACTTCTGGCGTGGACGTTCCAGCGAGAACATGGACCGCACCAGAGCAGACCACATCGGAATGCTGGCAACCACAATGAATGCACTGGCTGTTGCAGATATGCTGGAATCTCTTGGACTGGAAGTGCGGGTACAGACCGCAATCAGTATGCAGCAGATCGCAGAACCGTATATCCGTAACCGTGCCATCACACATCTGAAAAAGGGCAGAGTTGTTATTTTTGGATGCGGCACAGGCAGCCCGTTCTTCTCGACCGATACTGCAGCAACTCTGCGTGCCGTAGAGATTGAGGCAGACATCCTGCTGAAGGCAACCATGGTAGACGGTGTTTACGACAAGGATCCGCACAAGTATGAAGATGCAGTTCGTTATTCCCGTCTGACATTCAGCGATGTTCTGGGCAGCGCATTGCAGGTTATGGACAGCACAGCCGCATCCATGTGCCGTGACAACAAGATGCCGATGCTCGTGTTCGATCTGAGCCGTCCGGAAAACATCTACGATGCAGTCATGGGTGAAGATGTGGGTACAGTTGTATCTGAGGTCGACCCCATTGCAGCAAAGGCATAAACCATCCTATTGCAGCGTACACTAAAAATCGAAAGGAGTCCCGTATATCGGGAAAATATTATGAAAGCGATTATTAAAGAAACAGAAGATAAAATGAAGAAGTCCACCGACCGCCTGGCACACGAGTTTACCACAATTCGTGCTGGCCGTGCAAATCCGGCTGTTCTGGATAAGGTACAGGTTGACTATTACGGCGTGCCGACCCCGATCCAGCAGATGGCTGCTGTATCCGTTTCTGAGGCTCGCATCCTGGTGATCCAGCCGTGGGATGTCACTTCTCTGAAAGCCATTGAGAAAGCGATCCTGTCCTCTGATGTAGGCATCACACCGACCAACGACGGCAAGGTGCTTCGTCTGGTATTCCCGCAGCTGACCGAAGATCGCCGTAAGGAACTCTGCAAGGAGATCAAGAAACTGGGCGAAGAGTGCAAGGTTGCAGTCCGCAATGTTCGCCGTGATTCCATTGAAAAGCTGAAAGCAAAGAAAAAGGCATCCGAGCTGACCGAGGATGAAGTAAAGGACGGCGAAAAGCAGATCCAGGACGTAACTGACAAGTACGTTGCTGAGATCGACAAGATGGTATCTGAAAAGGATAAGGAGATCATGAGCATCTGACGATGCACGGTCCCATCCAGTCCTGGAAACAGAATAGGAGATGAACTGTATGGCTCTGCCATTTTTCAACAAAAAAACTTCCCCCAAGGACGAACCAACCACCGGCGCTATTGCACTGCCGGAACAGCTGCCGCAGCACGTAGGCTTTATTATGGACGGCAACGGCAGATGGGCAACCAAGCGTGGTATGCCACGAAAATTCGGACACCGTGAAGGTGCGAAGAATTTCAAAGACCTGTCTCTGTACTGCCGGGACATTGGTCTGCGAAATGCCTCTTTTTATGTTTTCTCTACGGAGAACTGGAAACGGCCGCAGGACGAAGTGGACGCCATCATGGATTTGTTCTGGGATTACCTCTGTGAGGCAGATCAGTACCTGGAACGCCGTGTGCGCATGGTGTTTGTCGGCGACCGGAGCAGACTCCAGGATCGCCTGCAAAAGCGCATGGAAGAACTGGAACACGATTCCAGGGACTTTGAAAAGATGAACCTGATTCTCGCCATCAACTACGGCGGCAGAGATGAGATCAAGCACGCAACGCAGGAAATTGCCAAGCAGGTACAGGCAGGAACACTTTCTCCGGACGATATCACCGAACAGACGATTGCAGACCATCTCTATACAGCCGGTCTGCCGGATGTTGACCTGCTGATCCGTCCCAGCGGCGAACTGCGGCTGTCCAACTATCTGATCTGGCAGTGCGCCTATGCAGAGTATTACTTCACCAATATTCTGTGGCCGGACTTCAACCGAAATGAGCTGAACCGGGCATTGGCAGATTTCGCACAGCGTGGCAGACGATTTGGAGGCATCTGAGTATGAAAGTACGTATCATCTCCGGCGTCGTCGGCGCAATTCTGGCAGTTGCAATTCTGCTGCTGCATAAAACATTTGTTTTTCCGCTGGCAATTGCAGCGCTGATCTGCATTGCTTTGTTTGAACTGTTTCGTGCAGGGAAGTGCCTGCACTGCCGCATTTCCATCGGCGCAGGTTTCCTGTACGGTGCGGCACTGCCGTTTTTGCAGTACTACGGAAACTATACCGCAGTGATTGCACTGACATTCCTGTGCATCATTGCCATGTTTGCGGAAATGGTTCTGCTGCATAAGCACGTGACATATCAGTCTACATTGTTTATTGCAGCAATCACCCTGCTGGTATCGCATTCCTTGAGTATGCTAAACACACTGCT
>OHTN01000760.1_pt1 | contig 11559 bp, 11 predicted proteins | sample 1578971 | NCBI WGS metagenome assembly OHTN01 (sample SAMEA3879509, study PRJEB24766) | human gut metagenome | biome: human-associated habitat; feature: feces | place: USA | collected 1985/1987 | reverse complement strand
ATGACCAGTTATCATTCCAGATTCTATTACAAAAAGGAGAGCAGCGCAACAAGTGCTCTGCCCTCCTTCTTTTTAAACCTGTATGCGGTTCGCCCGGCGGTTTATATCAGCTACAAAAGGCTCGCCTTTACGGGGCGGGAGGACCCAACCCTGCGCCTCACCTTTGACCGGGAGATCTGCACACGGCGCGAGCGCCTTTTGTTAGAAGCCGGTTCCTTCGGCGAGCTTTTGATTCCGGAGGAGCAGCGCTTGATGGAGATTAAAACGCTGGGCGCATTGCCGCTCTGGCTCGTGCGGGAGCTGTCCGCCCTGGGGATTTACAGCCGCGGCTTTTCCAAATACGGCGCGGAATACCGGCAGTGGCTGTGCCACACGCCGTGCGATACCGCCCAAATACGAAGCGGGCAAGGCGAAGAAAGGCAAATCTCCTGATATCACCATTTATTTGGATTAGAAAGGGTCGATTTTGAATGCTTGATACCATTTTTTCTTCCATTGCGGGCGAACTGACCCCGCTAAATGCATGCCTGATTATAGGTTCCTCCCTGCTGTTGGGGCTGCTGATTAGCCTGACTTATTTGCTGACGCATCAAAAGGAGGGCTATGCGCACAGCTTCCCGGTAACGCTCATCATGCTCCCCGCCATCATCGCGGTGATTATCCTGCTGGTGGGTAACAATGTGGCGCGGGCGTTCAGCCTGGCCGGTGCGTTTTCCCTCATCCGGTTCCGCAGTGCGCCGGGCGATCCGAAGGATATCGCCTATGTGTTCTTCACCCTTGGCGTGGGGCTTGCCTGCGGCATGGGCTACCTCGGCTACGCGGTGCTTTTTGCAGTGATCCTCTGTGCGATGATGGCCATTTTGCAGAGCGTGCATTTCGGCCAGCCGAAAACAGCACGGATGACGCTGAAGGTCACTGTGCCGGAAAACCTGAATTTTCACGGCCTGTTCGACGATCTTTTGGAGCAATATACGGTATCCTGGACGCGCAAAAAGGTGAAAACCAGTGATTTTGGCGCGCTGTTTGAGGTGGTCTATGAGATCCAAATGAAGGAGGAGGCCGGGCAGAAGGATTTCCTCGACGCGATCCGCCAGCGCAATGGGAACCTCAACATTTCCCTGACGCTCGCGGGCGATCCGGAGGGAGCGTTTTAACGCCGCTCTGCGGTCAAACCTTTGACAGATCCATACCCCTTTCCCAACTGGCCCCGTCCCGGCGTGGAAACATGCGAGACGGGGCCGTTTTTTAGCGCGGCGTTTCTGCGCTGTGCGTTTGCGCGCCCCGTAACAATGGCGGAAATACCGTTTGACATTGCTGGCGGGAACGATTAAAATGCAAAATAGGCTTATTACCAGCAGCTTGAATACGCAATCAATGGGGGAATGGACATGTTGCAGCAAATTGGGAGCGCCCTGATGGCCGGGGTTCTGATCGTGTTACAGTTTATCACAGGGATGCTCGGCCTCCTGGACGGCGTGCCGGGGAGCGGCTCAAAGCCCGTCGCCCCGCCGGAGCATATCACGCCCGCGCAGAGCGTAACCCTCCGCGTGGCGACCTATAATGTGAAAAACTGCGTCAACGGCACGGCGGTGGAGGAGATCGCACAGGATATCAACGCGAATGATCTCGATATCGTCTGCCTTCAGGAGCTTGACCGCGGCGGTACGCGGGCGGGCGGCAAAAACTTATTGCGCATGCTCTCGCAGAAAACACTGCCGTATTACCGGTTTTTCCCGGCGATCGGCTTCCCAGGCAGTGAATATGGGATCGGTATCCTGAGCCGGTATCCGTTTGAAGAGGTGGAGCTGCACCGGTTGGAGACGGGCAGAGAGGAGGGCCGCGTGCTCGGCGGCGTGACCATCCGGGCGGACGGTATCCCGGTGCGCATCTACAACACGCACCTCTCCTTTGAGAGCACGGAGCTCCGCACAAATCAGATCGCCTCGATCAGCGAAACGCTGCGGGGGAAAGCGCCCTGCCTGCTGATGGGGGATTTTAATCTTTTGGATTTTTCCGAGCTGGATGGCTTTCAGGGGATGACGCCGGTCAACACGGCGCAAAATCCCATTGTAACCTTCCCCTCCGGTTACGGGCCGGATTACCCGTATCTCGATAATATTCTCCTCTCCGAAGGCGTGATAAGCCGCTGGGTGAAGCCGTATGTTCAGACGGTATCCGACCACATCATGCTGATGGCCGGGGTCACGGTGGTCAACCCGGAGGTGTAATGAAATGAAGCTTGAAACCATATATCGTTACCCGGAGCGGACGGATGTTTTTTTAACCGCCTACCTGCTCGGCGCGGTGGATCGCTGCGGTTTTTCGGGCGCTCGACCGGCCCTGCTCATCTGCCCAGGAGGCGGCTTTGCCGAGTGCTCCAACCGGGAGGAGGAGCCGATTGCCATGCACTTTGCGGCGCAGGGGTATCAGGTGTTTGTGCTGCAATATTCTTTGGAGGATCGGGCGGCATTTCCCGCGCCGGTCTGCGACGCCGCATGGGCCATGCAGGTGATCCGCAGGGAGGCAAAGCGTTTTTGCGTGGATCCCCACAAGGTAGCGGTGATGGGGTTTTCCGCGGGAGGATATGTTGCGGCGGCTTTGAGCGTATTCGCAAAGGATGCGTTGGTTTGCCCGGAAACGGCGGATAAAGATCTCCGCCCGGACGCGGCGGTTTTGTGCTACCCGGTTTTAACGGCGCGGCGGGGGCTGGCGCACGAGGGCTCCATCCGCCTGCTGCTCGGTGAAACGGCGGACACGCCGCAGCGGCGCGCTTTTTTATCGCTGGAAAACCATATCCCATCCAGCATGCCGCCTGTGTTTTTATGGCACACGGCGGATGATAAAAGCGTGGATGTGCAAAACAGCCTGTTGTTTGCCTCTGCGCTGGCGCAGCGTGGAGCGCGCTTTGACCTGCATATTTTTGAAACCGGGCACCACGGGCTGTCGGATTGCTCCCTGCGCACCTGCGACAAGCCGCACCCATATCCCGCGCATTGGCTGACGCTTGCGCAGGAGTGGCTGGCAAAACAGCTGCGTTTTGAAACGTGAACTGCATAAAAAATAGCCGGTAGATGGTCGTTGTGATAAGCAGTGTATACCCATTTGTTCTTTGCGGTTGTGGCAAGGTTTGCTTTGTTACTTCGCCTTGCTTCGTAATAAAAAATAGTAGAATAGTCGATTGAGCAAGAGAAGTAGGATAGGCTGCAAAGGCGCATGAACACTGCGTTTTTACGGCATTTAGCGCTCCGTATGGACAGCTTTAAAATGTTAGTTAACGCTTTTTTGACGCCCGCGCTCCACGAGGACTTATAAAAAGAGATAAGAAAATATGAGGGAATATTCTCCACTTGGGCGCAAATGGCCATTTTCCCCTTGCTGCATTGGAAATTAATTTCCCTTCAATTCCGTTTTTTGAAGCTGAAAACTTCCGTAGCAAGCATAGGAAGAGGGTACCCTCTTCCGAAAAATTGCTTATTGGGAATGCTCCCAAACCCTCTTTACTTTTTTATAAATAGCTATCTGAGTATGTGTCCTAAATGAAGTGGAAAATCGGCAAGGAATAGAGTATAATTTGGCCAAGTGATAAATCCAAGTTGAAATGGAGGGTAAAATTATGTCAAGGTATAGGGTCACTTTTGAGGGTGAAGTTGAGGATGAATTGTACGACACTTATGAGGAGGCAGAAGAGGCTGCATTATATTTATGTAGTTGTTCAAAAGAAGGCGCAGAGATTCTTCATATGTCAAATCCAGGAGATTATGATTATGATGAAGATGAGGAATATGAGTATGAAATTGAAGAAATTGATTAATAGCCGGTGTTAAAATGGAGGGCTAGAAAATATGTTAGTTCTTGGAATTAATAAGATTTTAAAATGGTGTCAGATTACTTCAGGTGGCAGAACATACACGTGTCCAACAAAAGTTATTGATGGAAAGATGTTTTTTCATTTTAAGAAAGAATGGCATAAGGTGGCAGAGTTTGCATCTGAACATATGGAAGAACTGGTTCAAGAAGGTGGTAATGTATTTTCACGACCATTTAAAAAATAATATATATTTCTAAGATTTTATATATGCGAAAGGAAGCGACAACTTCCAGTTTGTAAAGGAAATTGAATGATCAGCGCAGAAATAGCAGAGCCAGCCGCCCTTATCAACGATGAAATGAACGGGCTATGCCCGTCGTTGACAAGCCTGTCTGTCCCCGCTAATATGGCAATCAAACGAGCGAAAGCATTGAGTGCTTTCCGCCCGCAACTGATTATTGGGGCGCACGTTCTCAAGTAGAGCGTCACGAGTGCAGCAATCATGCGGCCTTGTGGGTGCGAAAATAAGGTGGCAAGGGTTTTATATTCCAACACTTCAAAATGCCCTTCTACTGCGTAACAATTCATTTCCATTTGACGCTTTTTTGACGCCCGTGCTTACAAAGAGAAAGTATAAAGAGATATAAGCAGATTTATAACGATACATGAAAAATCCTGTATTCAAGCCGCTTTGCGACGATATTTATAAACACTTATAAGAACTTACAATGCTATTTTCATCTATTTAATCAATAAAAAATAGTGAAACGGTCTTTGTAGGGCGGGGGCTTGCTCCCGCCGAAAGCTGTATAGATACTATGTTTCTCGCCCTTTCTCGCTTCGCTACGTAATAAAAAATAACCAGAAACAGCCGGAGATACGCAACTATTCCCAACTCTTTTACAAAGAGGAAGTCAGTAAACTTTGCTTTGTTACTTCGCCTTGCTTCGTAATAAAAATGCCGCCCGCGGCAAAACGCTGTGGGCGGCTGTTATTCGAACAGAGGAGCCTTTCGAGAGTAACGAAGCGGACCGATAGCAATGTGAAACAGGCGCTGGCGATCAGTCGATCTCAATTTTTAGGCAGATGGGAAGGCTGAATTGCTCGTCTGTATCAACCCGCAGCTCCAGACAGTCGGGCGTTTGAGAGTAAGTAACCCGGCAATCCTCTCCCAGCAGGGATACGCCGCGGATGTCGTAATTGAGCGCGTCGTCCCGTGCGCCGAGGGCTTTCACCCGGTAAACGTTTTTCGCATTCGGCTTCATTGCAAACACGTAGAGCGCACCGGGCCGGTAAGTAAAGCGGAAATCCTTTTTGGTAAAGGCGAGCTTTTCCTTAAAGGAGCCGCCCGAATTGGAGGGGCCTTCGCCAAAAATCCGGTAGGGCGATGTGCCGTAGATTGCCTCGCCGTTTTTCTTCATCCATTTTCCGATTTCCCGCAGGGCGTGGGCCTCTTCCTCACAGATCGTGCCATCCGCCTTCGGGCCGACGTTGAGCATCAGGCAGCCGTTTTTGCTGACCACGTCGATGAGGTTGCAAATCAGCTCATAGGGCGTTTTAAAATCATTCCCCTCTGTGTAGCCCCAGGAGTTTTTGGCAATGGCTGTGTCGTTTTGCCAAGGGCGGGGGTTGATTGCAGGGAGCTGCCCGCGCTCAATATCCAATACGGCGCATTCGTACATTACGCCATCCCACTTGTAAAAAACGCAAACGTCCATACCCCACTCGCGGGAACGGTTGTAGTAATAGGCCAGGAATTTTTTCATATAGGGGCGGAAGGCGTGCTGGCGCACCCACCAGTCGAAATAAACCGTATAGGGGCGGTTTACATCCACCAGCTCGCAGGTGGAGGCGAGCCAGTCCTCCAGCCATTCCTTTGTTGGAACGAGCGAGCCCTCCTCGCGGCGGCTTGGGTCGTCCTTCGCCTTTGCCACAGCGGGGCCATAGAATTCACGGTAGGCGTCATCCTGCACGTCGCTGCCCGGGATATCGCGCCCGCCGTTCATAAACCAGTAGTGCTCGGCGCGGTGGCTGGAAGAGCAGTATTTCACGCCGCGGGCCTCCAGCTCCTGTTTGAGCTCCCCGTAGAGATCACGCTTCGGGCCCATTTGGACGGCGTTCCATTCGCACAGCTCGCTGGGGTACATCTTGAAGCCGTCGTGATGCTCGCCGACGGGGGTAACGTATTTTGCGCCGCTCTCCGCGAACAGCTCCGCCCAAGCCTTGGGGTCGTATTTTTCGGCTTTGAATTGCGGCACGAAATCTTTATATCCAAAATCTTTCCCATAGGTTTTTAGATGATGCGCATGGGCTTTGGAGCCTTTTTGATACATCAGCCGGGAATACCATTCGTTGAAATAGGCTGGCACGGAATACACGCCCCAGTGGACGAACAGGCCGAACTTCGCCTGCGCATACCACTCTGGGATGCCGTAGTGGGAGAGGCTTTCCCAGTTATCTTTAAAAGGGCCCTTTTCGATCACTTCGTCGATCGTTTGCAGGTATGCCTGCACTTTTGCGGGATCGCTCAAAAATACACACGCTCCTTTAACGCTTTTTTCTATGTTAATGGGAAAAAGGGTGAAAGTCAATTAGGTGAAAAAATTTAGCATAACAGGGCGCTAAAATTTTACGACCGTCTATAAAAGGCAGTAGAATTATGATATAATAGCGCCAAATAGATCGTAAAGTTTTAAGCTTCGAAGCTTAAGCATTGGGGAAATGTCTGTCGGCGCAAAAAAACTTGCCGCAAAGCGGCAACGCCATTTTTTGCGGAAGGTAGCTGTGCAGAGGATTGGAATTCGAATAGAACGGGAGATTGTAAATGGATATGAAACCGGAGATCAGTGTCATTATATATGGAATCCAATATGCGCGCCATTTAGAGAGATGTCTGCATTCCATACTCATGCAGACTGTCCAAAATATTGAATTGATCGCTGTGATAGACCATACCTTGGAAGCTGAGATGCAAAACAGGCTGAAGCAATTAGCTGGCAGCGATCATCGCCTTCGATTCGTGGAGGGCCTTCGCGAGAATGGCTCTAGGATACCTGCTCAGGCAATAGAAGCTTGTGGCGGGCGATATATTTTGATCGCTTCTGCGGATTTGTTTTATCCATATGATGCATTTCAGACAATGCTTGAAAAAGCTGACGAGAGCGGTCTGATTTTTAATATTGTTTATAAAAGCCAGGAAGAAGGCTATTGTAAAGCGAACCATTCTTGGGATTCTGTTACGGATCTTTTTTTAGAGCCGTCGCTTTATCAGCATTTATTTGCTGCTAGGATTTTAAAAAGCAACCCAATATCCCTGCATACAAAAGGGCGTTATCAAATTTTGGAGAGCTTGATTGCTTATTATACCTATGCAGAACCAAATGCAATGACAGATGAGGTGTTAGCATATTGCGGGCATGCCAGGGATCAATTGCTTGTGGCGGAAAACGCCATTGACACCCCCTATATGGTGCGCATAGCACGCCAACAAATCGAAAAACAACATTTGAATACTGCCTTTTTAACCATTGGAAGCTTACTTGCCATGTTGAACACGGAGGTGTGTACCAGCCAAAGCCGTGAATGGCGTGAAGAGGCGTTTCAATGTCTCAGATCAATCGCTGATGTATATCGGCAGGATCAACAGCTGTCTGCTTACCTGCAGCTTGTGCTAAAAATGGATGCCAGCCTTTTGTGTTCAATGACATCGGATCTTTATTTTTATGTTCTCCGTTCGCCCAGTGATATACAGGAAATGCAAAGTCACGCGGATTACGTTGAACAAACGGAAAATGAGGCATAACCTTGCTGTATGTTTGGCCTTTTGGGTAAATAACAGGTAAACACGAAAATTTTTCGCGGCGGAGGCGCAAAATGAACGAATTTCAATATCAAGTTAGCGTAATCGTTCCGGTTTATAATGTGGAGGAATATTTATCGGCTTGCCTTGACTCGCTGATGCATCAGACAATAGAATTTTCCTCAATAGAGGTGCTGGTTGTTGACGACGGTTCAACAGATAACAGCCTTTCCATATGCCAAAAGTATGCAGAACGCTACCCCAACATTAAGGTATTTACAAAGCCAAATGAAGGCCTTTCTGCCACACGAAACTATGCGATCTGCCGGGCGACCGGCAAATACATCATGTATCTTGATTCTGATGATTCTTTTACGCATACAACCATTAAGCAGGTGACCGATTTTTTTGACGAGCATTATGATGAGGTTGATTTGGTTACCTATAAAATTGTGCCTTATACGGATGGAAAGGCCAGGCCTCTGCATTATCGCTATAAAACCTTGCAAAAATCCGGTATTTATGATTTGAGAAACCCAGAAAATGCATTTATTACGCAGACCAATGTGAATATTTGCGTAAAGAATTTGTTTGAAGATAATATTTACTTTGATACAACGCCTGGATTTCGCCATGAGGATCAAAAATATTGTTTGGACGTGCTGAGCGATAAAATGAAAATTGGATATTGTTCTCATGGAGAATATCGCTATGTTTACAATCCATCAAGTATTACCAAAACTTATTTTTATGCCTATTATTTATTTGAGCCGACAATGGCTTATTGGGAGCAGGTTTTTCGTCGGTTTTCCCCGGACATTCCAGCTTATGTGATGGGGATGTATATGAATGACCTCAATTGGAAATTGAAAGATGATATTTTATTTCCCTATCACTATGAACCGGAGGCGTATCAAAAGGCAATTGGCCGCATACAAGCGCTATTGTCGCTTGTAGATGCTGATATTATTTTAAATCACCCAGCTATTGATAAATTCCATAAGTTTTATTGGCTAAATATGAAGCCCAATATCCACCCCGCCGTAGTGGCGGATGGAGAAGCAGTCAGAATTTTTGCGGATGGGAAGCAAATCTATTTTAGACGCAAGATGGAGATTGTTTTACACAAAATACGAATTAAAAATAAGCAGTTGCGCCTGCTTGCTTTTTTAAAATCGCCTGTTTATAACTATTTAGATACCATTCCAAACATTTATGTGGTGGAGAATGGAAATAGGCGTGTGAAAATGGAGCCGTTTCGTTCCGTGCATAGTTTTTACCGCTCCGGAACGCAGACGAACCGTTTTTTCGCATTTTCTTATGAGTGCGACACGCGGGAGGTTCAGCAGTTTTCGATTGGAGTGGAATTGCAGGGGCATGAATTTGACACCACATTTTACCGGATGCCAATCTCTGGTTTTACCCGAGGGCGGAAAGCATATGTGAGAGATCATGTAGAGATTTCACTGAAAAACAATGTGTTTACGTTAAGGCAGCTTTCTCCGCCTCAGGCCGATCGGCTTGAACGCGCCGAAAATTTAAAGGTGTTTCGCCACCCCAGAGCATATACGCTGCGGCAGAGCAGCTTGCAGTACCGCCGAAAGCATCGTATCTGGCTTTATTATGATTTATATACGGTTGAAAAAGACAATGGCTATTATCAGTTTATCAATGATTTTAAGCATCAGGATGGAATTGAACGGTACTATGTGATGAACCGTGACTATGAAAATCTTGATACGTTGTTCACCCCTGAGCAACAGCAGTGTTTGGTGCGGTTCGGGAGCTTGAAGCATAAATTGCTCTATCTGAGCAGCGAAAGGATTTTTACCGCGTTTTATGGCCTGTCCCCAATCAGCCCTTTTGCAGGTGAGGGGGAGGAACAAATTTATTATGATATCGAAAAATTTGAAACAATATATTTGCAGCATGGCGTTCTGCATGCGGGCCTCTATTTAAATAACTCCGTTGAGCGCTGCCGTGCGGAGCAAATCGTCATTTCCTCTCCGTTTGAAAAAGAAAATTATATGAAAAATTATGGATATGAGGAAAGAGATTTGATCCCTACAGGGATGGCGCGTTACGACCATATAGACCGTAACCACGCGCCAGCCAATAAAATTTTATTTGCCCCATCGTGGAGAAAATATTTGACCACACAGCATACGGCATCCCAATGGTCTCTGGTAAAGTCGAAACTTCAGCAATCCGATTATTTTAAAAAGTTCTCCGCTTTTTTAGAGAGCGAACGGTTAGAGCAGCTACTCGAGCAATATGATATGGAGTTGGAAGTGAAGCTTCATCCAATTATTGCAAATGCGGACGATATGTTTCAGATTCGTTCTAACCGCATTCGGATGGCAGAAAAGAATGTCGTATTAGAAGATTATAAAGTATTCATTACCGATTTTTCATCTTTTGTTTTTGACTTTGCCTATTTAAACCGGCCAATTTTCTATTTTGTGCCGGATTATGAGCAATTTAAATCCGGCATGAACCATTATAGAGTGTTGGATCTGCCGTTTGAGAAAGCATTTGGTCATTTGGTATTGGAACCGGAAGATGCCTTAGGGGAACTTTCTCAAATCCTTGCTGCCGGTTGTATCCCCGAAACTGTATTTCGGGAACGGATGGAGCAGTTTTTCTATCCGCTTGATCAATGCGCCGAGGCGCTTTACCAGTATGTGATGAAACAGGATCAGGTGGAAGAGTAAGCTAAATGAAGTGAATTGTCTGAAAACGGAAAAGCAGAGGATGGTTGCCGTACCTTTTTGACGGCCCATTCCTCTGCTTTTCATTTTTATTTAATGAAACGCAACATATAAATATGTCATCCCACTTTGGTTTAAGCAGCTCACGCCGTTTCCAAGCGACGCATTCATTTGCACCGTAAACCCGTTGCCCGCGATATTCAGCCCGAGCGTGCCCTGCCCGTTCACAGCAAGGCCGGAATAAACGGTCGTTTTCCCGCTGGTTGCATCAACGGCCGAGGGCGGGTATCCGGCTGGCATCAGAAAAACCGCCTTTGGATGGAAGCCGAGCTGGATCGTCCGTTCCGCCGCGTTGGTGCCAAAATAGGTGCCTGCGGCAAACGGCGCGTTCCATAATGCTTTATCAGAAATTGTAACGTGTAAATCTTCATTTTCTAGGTGGCTGCCGAGTTTTTCATCTAAAATGCGGTTATCCTGATTGAAGTCCGCCCGTTTGGGGGTGTCCGCTCCGGCCCAGTTGTTCAGGCCGAGCTTATCTGTTTTTGCGCTGCTGGGCATCCTTTTCTCTCCTTTCTCATTCGTTTTCTTCCTGCAACTCCCATCGCAGGGCAAGCGCGTCCCACTCGTGGAAGGCTGTGCTGGCGGCATCCAGAGCGTCCCAGATTTTTGTAGGGATATCCGCCCAGATTTTCAGCTGGGCGGGGAGGCTTTGCTCGATCGCATGGATCAAAGGCGCACAGCCTGCAAGGCTGATCGCTCCGCCTCCAAAACGCAGGCGGAGCGTTGCCGCCGTGCAATCCTCTTGCAGGGAGCCGGAGAAACCGGCCTGTTCCAGCAGGCTTTCCGTTTCTGCCCGCGTAAAGCCGGGCGGCCCGAGCGAGAGGCGGGCGAGAATGGCGGCACGACGTTCCGGCAGCGCGGCGCTCTGCGGATGGAGGCCCAAAATGCGGCGAGGCGCTCTGCCGGGGCGGTTTGGAGAAAGGCTGCTTCCATCAGGCGGTCAAGGCGCTGCCGGGCTGCATCAAGGCCCTGCGCATAGGCGCACAGCTCAGCGGATACAAGGCTTTCAGGCGAGAGGGTGTATAAACGCAGAGGGAGAAGCATCCGCTTCATTTGTTCCAGGGCTGGCAAACGTTCCACCTCCTATCCCATCGGCTCTACATGAATCGTGCCGGGGGTCAGCTTCACGTCCGCGGAAAGCAGCACATCCTCCGAAGGGGAGAGCAGCACATAATTCTCTA
>OHTN01000754.1_pt1 | contig 11622 bp, 9 predicted proteins | sample 1578971 | NCBI WGS metagenome assembly OHTN01 (sample SAMEA3879509, study PRJEB24766) | human gut metagenome | biome: human-associated habitat; feature: feces | place: USA | collected 1985/1987 | reverse complement strand
AACAACTTTTTTTGAAATCTTTTCAAGTTTCTTTCGAGCTGTTGTGTTGTCTCGGCGCTGCCTCAACAACGAATCTGAGTATATCACCCTGTGCCCCACTTGTCAACATTATTTTGCATATTTTTCAAACAATTTTGCAAAAGCAGTAAAAAAGCCCATAATCATGGGCTTTTTTGTCATTTTGGATCTTATTGTCTTTTCTCTTTTTCTCATAATTTACAGTATATATGCCTATAAAAGTTGAATTGTATATTCATTTGATGTATTTTTGAGACGAAGATAAATGTTTTGTATCCCATTTGCCATATCTTCATTTACTTCCAGTAGCAGGACCAATCCCTGTGTCTCACCGGGAGCCATGGTTTCCACATACGTAGACATGTCATTGGGCAGCATTGTGGTCAATGCATTTCCACGTGTGCCGTCATTTACAGTAATGATGTATCTGGATGCGGTACTCAGGAAATCAACATTCTCCTCCTGATCTGTTCCGTTGGTCAGTTCAAAGTTCAATATCAGAAGCTTTTTCCCGGTGGATGCATCCAACGCAAAATAATCCTCCGTAGATCCGTCCTCCGGATAAGAGTCTGCTATCTGGTAATCTCTGTATGTCAAGGTCACTCCCTCCGCAAGTCCGAAGAAATCCTCCAGACTGGTGGTAATATCCTCCTGTGCGGTAGGTGCCTGGGATTCTGAAGCAGCCGATTCCGCAGGCTTCTCTTCCGTCTGTGCATTCTCCTGTCTTCCGGCTTCCCTGGCCGCGTCTTTTTCCAGTTTTGCAATGACGATTTCCGGGTCCACGAGACGGCTCCGGTGATTCGCATCATATTTTAAGAGAGTTACCGCCGCATATTCTCCGACTCTTTGTGATTCCTCTTCTGTCAGATCCGGAATTTCATTTCCGCAGGCTGTCATGCCAAGCGCCATTACACACAATAACGCTCCGCATACAATCTTCTTTTTGTTCCCTGTCATTCTTCTATCCTTCCCTGTCTGTTTTTCCATTGTTTCCTGTATTTTTCTCAAGTACGATATAAATCCCGGCAATCGCCAGTGCGATCACACCCACTACAAAGAAAAGGACCGTTTTCTGCAATACCGGTGCTCCCCAGTAATCATATAATGCTATTTTACCACAAGTGCACAAAGAAAGCACTAGTCCATATATTCTTACCGGCTTATCTTTTTTCAAAAAGCCCAGTGTTACACTTACCAGCGCAATCAGCATGATCAGAACACTATTGATCACGGGAACATTGGTCTTAACGATCAGTGCCATATAGGTCAGAAAGATCACAATGATCAGTTCTCTGCGTTTAAACTTCTTATAGTATCTCTCCTGCAATGTCAGTACCAGATAAGCCAGTACAAACACAAACATGCACAGATAAGTAAGATAAGAGTTCCGGTACACCGGATTTGCCAGAGCGATCAACGCTCCGATCTGCCCCACCATTACAACTACATTAAATACCAGGATGTTTTTCCCGCGCATATATTTCACATTATTAAACAGCAATATACTTACAAACAGGATCCCCGCAAAAGCCGGCAGCTTTAGCATCGGCATCAAATTGGCCGCTGCAAAAAATGCCAGGGAAAAAGTAAGCAGGAGCTCCTGTATCGTTGTCCATCCATAGACCAGGAACATACTGAGGATGGTTCCCGCAAGGAGCAGGTATGCATACGGTATTTCCTTTCCGTTTGCCAGAAGTTCAATACAGTACAGTGATGTAACGATCACATCCAGTGCCCTCAGTCCGCCTTCCGCAAAACGGGTCAGTATCTTCGTCAGTAAAAGCAACGCTGTCAGGCATATGAGTATCGGCCAGTTACTTTCTATTACAGAAAAGGCACATACCGTAACAAAACTGAAAAAGTAACAGGGCAGCCATTTTTTCCACGTTCCACGTATGGCAATTCCCGCAAGAACCGCGACTACAAACGCCATTCCCGTCAGGGCGATGATTCCGATATATGCGTCGTTCTCCGCTCTTCCCCAATAATTGTTCATCGCCGTACCGGTTGTAATTCCGGCTACCAGAAGAAATGCTATATAGATTGCCAGCAAGCCGTTTTCATTCACTGCATGGCCCGCCTGTTTTTCTTTTAGTATGTAATTGTTCTGCACTACCAGGATCAGATGTGCGATCAGGAAAAAGGTTCCAAATGCAGCTGCTGTCACCCAGACCGGCATTCCCTGTGTACTGATCACACAGGATACCGTTACCGGGAAAAGGATCGTAGTGCTGACAAGTTGTATCAACTGCGAAGCCGTATGATATCTTCTTACCGGCACACAGATGCTCAGTACACTCAGTAACAGAATCAATGCCAGCACCAACAGGCCTTCCGGCTCCGAAAGCAATGAAGAACCGAAAAGCGGATACGCACAAAGCCAGCATGCTGCGATTCCCAGCATTCTGTGTATCAGGGAATCCCTTTTTCTGCTCAGTAAAACCGTGCCCACTGTGATCACTGCAATGATCACCGCTGCAGGAAGCATACCGAAATTATGTAGGGAAATCGTATTGATCATGGTCGACAGATATAACGCCGCTATGCCGATAGCCGAAAAGATCCGGGCCAGTTTCGGAAGCTTTCTGTGGATCAGTAATTCTGCGATCAATACCACTCCCAGGGAAACTGCATATAAAGAAATACCTTTGATCCAGCCGTTCATAAAATACATACCAAGCAATACCAGTGCGGTCAGAATAAAGATTCCGCCAACCACCGACAATGCAATGGTTGCGACCAGATATTCCGCATTCTGCTTCTTCTGTGCCGGAGCCTGCGTCACCGGTGCCTGCACCTGTTGCATGGTAAACTGCCCCACTGGCTGTGTCTGTGATTGCCCGGCTGTCTGCTGTTCTCCGGCGGCTGCCTCCTGTGGTACACTCTGCTGCGGCACAGATGACTCCGCTCCGGTTTCTCCGCCTCTGTTTGCATTGATCTGCTGTCTCTGGTACCAGAATTCCACGCTTTTATCCAGTTCTGCCTGTAGCTGTTCTACATATTCCGGCTGTCTCTGTATTCTTGGAAGTAATTGCTGTAAATACCTGGTAAATATCGGATCATTGGACTGCATCAGGTATTCTCTTGCCTGTTGTTCCAGTCTCTTTGCTCGTTCCTGTTGTGTATTGGTCTCCATCTTTTATCCTTCCCTCATTGTAATTTCTGTGATCTTATGACACTATATACTCTCTGTATCTGTCCATATCCTGTCTATGGCAGTCCGCATGGATCAGAATACCGTCCTCCCTATACTCTCTGGAAAGTATCTGCGCCTGTTCCATCAGATAGGAAGCCACATTTCCTGCACTGTACGGGATCAGAAATACGCACTCTGCATTATCCGCATAGACTTTCTGTTCAACAGCCTCTGCCAGTTCACGGATACCGATATTAAGTCCTGCCGCCAGATACCAGTTGTCCTGTCTCTTTTGCGGCAGTGGTTCCATCTCACATTTGTCTGCCTTATTATACACTATGATCTGCGGAATGTCACCTGCTTCCAGTTCTTTTAAGGTATCAGCAGTTACCTGCATCTGCTGTCTGTAATTTTCATCGCTGAAATCCACCACCTGGATCAGCAGATCCGCATACTTCACCTCTTCCAGTGTAGAGCGGAAGGCTTTTACCAGTCCGTGGGGCAGCTTGTTGATAAATCCAACCGTATCCGTCAGGAAAAAGGGCTTATTATGTCCGGTATCCACACTGCGGACACTGGTCTCCAGTGTAGCAAACAGCATATCCTTTTCCATGACCGTTTTATCCGGCAATTCGCCGAACTGCTCTACCATACGGTTCAGAATTGTAGACTTTCCCGCATTGGTATATCCTACCAGAGCCACCTGCGGGATGCGGGACTGCTGCCTCTTTTTCCGCTGCACCTCTCTGGTACGTCCCACATCTTCCAGTTCCTTTTTCAGTTCTGTGATACGATGCTCGATCTTACGCCTGTCCAGTTCCAGCTTTTTCTCACCGGTGCCTTTATTACTCATGCTGCCACTGGCACCGCCCTGTCTGCTCAGTGCATCATACATTCCTACCAGTCTCGGCAGCATATATTGCAGTCTGGCTGTCTCCACTTGTAATTTTGCCTCTCTTGTCTGGGCCCGGATGGCAAATATATCCAGGATCAGATTAGTCCGGTCGATGATCGGCAGTTCCAGTTCATTTCCCAGATTTCTTACCTGCGAAGGTGTCAGAGAATTATCAAACACAATCTCCTGTGCCCCGCATTCTTCCGCCAGCCTGCGCACCTCTGTCACTTTTCCGGTGCCGATATATAACGCTTTATTGACATGATCCAGCCGTTGTACAATCTGACCGGCCACTTCTTTTTCCGCAGCTTCCGCCAGACTTGCCAGTTCCTCCATGGAACGCTCAAAATCCGGTTCTTCACCGACATCCACACCGACTAACAGTACCTTTACCGGTGCCTCCTGTATCTGTTCTTCCCTCATATAAAAATATATCCTTTATATTTACTATTTTGTCTCTAACTCAAACCAGAATTCCACGCCGTTGTTGTAATTGTTCACACCGAATTGCTGGTTCATGGATTCCATGATGGCCTTCACGATAGACAATCCCACACCGCTGCCTCCGTATTCTCTGGTTCTGGCCTTATCCACCTTGTAGAACTTCTCCCAGATATGGTGAATAGAGTCCTCCGGGATCGGTTTGCCTGTATTGAATACAGATACCCGTACTTTGCCGTCCTTTTGTTCCATTTTCACTTCGATGATCTTATCATCTTCACAATGATTGACCGCATTGGAGAAAAAGTTCATGAACACTTCTTCTATTTTAAATTCATCCGCCCACGCATAGATCGGCGGATACTCTTCCATCCGCACAGTGATCTCATGCTGTTTTGTCAGAATTGCCGCTGACTGGATATAATTTTTCACCAGCGCCGTAAGGTCGAACCGCTCCATGGCCACCACATCATTACCAAATTCCAGTTGGTTCAGGGTCAGAAGCTTTTTCACCATGTTGTTCATCTTCGCCGCTTCGTCCACGATGACATCACAATAGAACTGCCTGCTCTCGGGATCGTCATTGATCTCCTCCTGCAGCCCTTCCGCATAACCCTGAATCAGCGCAATGGGGGTCTTGAGTTCGTGGGATACATTGGCCAGAAATTCCTTGCGCATTTCGTCAATGGCTTCTTTTTTCTCCACGTCCCGTTGCAATTCATTGTTCGCTGTCTTCAGTTCCGAAATGGTTTTCTCCAGGGAATCGGACAACTTATTGATATTCTCTCCTAACAGATCGATCTCATTATGTGCCTTCCCCTGATATTTTGCCTCAAAATCCAGCTGTACCATCCGTTCCGAAATATTATTCAGTTCCAGGATCGGCTTGGTCACACTTCGGGAGACGAACCAGATAATAATACCACCCGCCATTGCTCCCAGACATCCTGCAAGGGCATAGAAGCGGTTGGCGATCTTTGCACTCTCCTGAATACTGGAAAGAGGTGTCTGCATAATAAAAGAAATGCCGGTATTCAGTCTTCCGTAGATTTCCAGATATTCCTTGTCCTCCTGTCCGGTTCTCTGGATCACATAGTCATCGCCGTTCTCGATCACCCTCTGGTCATTGAAAGGTATGCTGAGTCCAAATACATAACCGATCAGGCGGTTTTCCAGTCTCTCACCGCCGTTGATGGACACATATTTCATATTGGAATTCACATCCATAACGCATACCGTCATGTTGTAGCTTCTGCACACATCATCCAGTTCTCTGGCAAATTCTTCCGTGTCATAGCTGTCGCTCTCCGCTGCCTGCTTGATGGTTCCGTAAGCATCATGAATAACATCCAGTTTGCTCTGCATATAGACTTTTCCCAGAAATAAATAGTTGATCATCAGGCACAGCAGGATCGTACCGATCATCAGGCCGATAAAGATCCAGGCAAACTGTCCCCTGATAGAATGTACTTTTCTCTTTTGTTGTTTATTCCGCTGTTTCATCCATCTTGTACCCCATGCCCCATATGGTCTTTATGAGATTGCCTTCCTCGCCCAGTTTGCTGCGCAGTTTTTTCACATGTGTGTCTATGGTACGGGCATCCCCAAAATAATCATAGTTCCACACATTGTTCAGGATCTTTTCTCTGGACAGGGCAATGCCTTTATTTTCCATAAAATAGGTCAGGAGTTCAAATTCCTTGTAACTTAGATCCACATCTTTTCCATCAATGATCACGCGGTGTGCCGCCTTATCCACGGTAATGCCGCCGCAGGTCAGAGCCTCTTCCTGTCCCAGCTGATTTGTTCTGCGCAGGATTGCTTCCACTCGGGCCACCAGAATCTTGGGACTGAAGGGCTTGGAAATATACTCGTCCACTCCCAGCTGAAATCCCTGCAGTTCGTCTCTCTCATCTCCGCGGGCTGTCAGCATGATGATCGGTACTTTGGAGTTGACACGAATTTCCCGGCATACCTGCCATCCGTCCATCTTCGGCATCATCACATCCAGAATGATCAGTGCAATATCTTTTTCTTTATAAAAAATATCCAGTGCTTCCTCACCGTCACCGGCTTGCAGCACATCAAAATTGCTCTTTACCAGGAAATCCCGGACCAGCTTACGCATTCTGCTCTCATCATCTACTACCAGTACTTTCAGTCTGTCCATACACCCTCACCTTCCTATCTTGAGATAGTAACTATTCAGTCCCATTCGCAAAATCGCCTCTTCGAGGCTTTCCTGAATACTTACACTATAGCGTGTAAATATGTCAATTTTGTGAAACTTCGGTCTCTATATGTAATTCTCTTTCCTTTTCCCGTACCGTCTGCTCCCTCTGGGTCAGTTCCTGCTCCCAGGTGGCATATTTGTTCTGCAGATTTCTTTCATAATTCAGGACATTGGGCTGATCGGAATTCAGCGTGATGATAAACATTGCAATAATTGCAATGACCATCACAATATTCATAATAAGAGACAGCCGGAACGTCGTATTTTTATTTTCTTCCGGTGCCGGTTTGATTCTTCTTCTGGCAGGAGACGTTTTTTCCCTGGTGTCCGCAAAGTTCGTCCACAGAGGGATAGGCGGAATCTCTTCTCCCAACAGATCCTGCTCTGCTTTCAGTTCTCCCTGCAATTCCCTGAGGTATTCCAAACCTACCGGAGTGCGGAACACCCTGTCATCCAATGCTTTTTTATAAATAACCAGTACGGACTCCAGATTTGTCCGATCGATCCGCTTATCCAGATAAGCAATCTTCTGTCTCTCCTGCTCTGCCAGTCTGGCATCTTTCTCTGAATAGAATGCAAATCCGGACACTACATGATCCGTCCGGTTTTGCTGCTCCTGTTCTTTCTGTACATCCATTACTGATTTTCCTCCGCGCTTCCTGCTGCAGCATTCTGCAATAAAATATGTTCTCCCTGTACCAGCGGGTAATGGACAGGACGATCACTGTCCAGATTCTCCCGGTACATATCTACTGCAGTAATCTGATGATTTTCATAGGTCGTATAATAGTAAATTCCTCTGTCTGCATTGCAGCAGGAAGTGTAGATAGTGATCTCATACTCCCCTTTGTCCAGCTGACAGCATCCTCTGGTCTGATCCACGCTCCCCAGAATATGAAAAAACTGGCTGACGCTCTCCGACTCAGACAATCCGGACAGGGAATTCATCTTCGTGAATGCCACCCGTACAAAACGGGATGCAGAAGACAGATCCCCGGGCAGTCCCATGGCTCCCATGCCTCTGCTGTACGGCTTCAGCTTCAGATCTGCGGAAAAACGGTTTGTCGGTGATTCGGAAGACAGGGACATATAATCGTTCAAACGAAACATCTGGATTGGAAACGGGGGATTGTTCGTCAATACTCCCACCGGGTTGTCATAGATCTTCAGTCCCTCCTGCACAGACTCGATCGTAATGGCCTCTTCCTTGTCTGCCAGAATCCAGTGCAGTGGAGAAACCGGATATTTTTCATTAAAGGGTGTATCCACCAGATTGATATGGGATAACAATACTCTGGCTTCCTGCACATTGGCACACTGCCCCAGAATCCAGGGGATGAACTCAAACTGGGCGATGTTGTCCTTACCTGTCTGCACTTTGCTGTATACTGCATTTCCCGGGAAATTCAGTCCCGCCATGCCGAGTCCTTTCTCATTCACTGCATCATAGTACAAAGGATAATCCCCTGCCATATGAGCAATGCCGATCATGGCATAATGCTCCGTCAGGGCATTCTGATGCCGTAGCGGAAAAGGATAATTGCGTGGTGTTACCGTTACCTCTTCCCCATAGTTAAATTCATAATCAAAAGTTCTGCCGAAATAAAAATCCTGTGATCTATAAGTTGCCGCTGTACACATAACATATACTCCTTTGTTCTGATTCAAATAGATATAGAAACTAGTCTTAGTCTATAGCATTTGCAGAATGTTTGCAAGTATACGAAAACTGTTGACGCAAATCATATTCTTATCTTTACTAAGCAAATAATAGGGACCTTCGAGGCTGTTATCAATATCTCGAAGGTCCTTTTCTGCTATATCTAATTCACTTGCCGATTAAGGATTACACCGCTTACAGGGCATATATCCCATATTGATGATATCTTCTCTGTTGCCGGTATATATCTCTTTGTTTTTCTCCTTCATCTGATCCACGCTGGAGCAGGACGGATAGTGGAATTTCATGGTGTTGGTATTCAGCACATAGGTAGTTTCCTTTGATTCCTGTGGCACTGACGGTTCCGGTGTGATCTGCACCGTAGTGTCTGTCTGGGGTTGTTGTGTCGGTGTTTCTATCACAATGGGTGCTGCCGCTTCCTGGGATGCCGCGTTGCTCTCTGCCCAGTTATCCCCGGTAGCATAATCAATACCGATCCCCGGCTGCACATTGTAGGCAAATACACAGAATTGGATTCCCTCTCCGGCATCTTCTACGGAATACGCTTCCATGAGGACTCCATCTGCCAGAAGGTTATCACCGTCAAAAATAGGTGTGACACGGTACAGGACATGATTCCCTGTATTTTTGATATAATCGCAGACTTTCGTCTCAAAGGGAAGCATTCCCTGTGTATTCAGATATCTGGTTCCGGTGATCAGGTTCTGCGGGTTGGCGTTTTCCGCTGCCAGCATGTAAGCGATCAGGTGGCAGCGATTGTATAGGTATTTTCCGTCCACGTTATCGTATTTCACCAGATGCCAGCCGGTAGGCTTCACAGCTCCGATCTCCCCTCTCGGTTCTGTCGGCATCAGATCCTGTCCCACGTTGGCATATGCCACGCCACAGCGCCCCAGGCTATCCAGCTCGCTGTATGTCTCGAAGGACTGTGTGGTCAGATCTGCCTCTGTGAAATAAGGTTTGTTGCCATTGACCTCTGTATAAGGCGTGCCGGAGTATGCCGGAATCTCCCAAATGGAAAATGCTGACGCGCCCTCTCCTGTCGGAACATCTGTTGCAGATGTGACCTGCTGCGATTCTTGTGTATCTGAAGCGTTTTCCTGTGACTGTCCGGATTCGGGTTCCGATGCTGCAGTCTCCGATGCTTCCAGCAATTCGTAGGGGATCGTCGCCGGCTGCTCTATCGTATAGGTATTATCCTGCGGCGTGACGGTGCTTTCCGCACAGCCGGTAAATGTCAATAGCAGTACCAGCCATAGTGACAATTGTGTTATCAAACGTTTCTGAAATCTGTTGTGTTTCATTTTCATAGCTTGTCAATTACTCCCTTGTAAAACTCTTTGGAAATTATACCACATTTTTCTTCATCCGACCCGTGAATTATACTGAGTTTTGTTGACTTTTTCAGCAGATTTTGGTATATTACAGTCAAAAGAGATAGCCTTCCCTGAAGATCGTTCCGGATGTTTGGTTGAGGCAACATGAAATGCAATCGAGTAGGAGGCGGTGACTAACCGCCGTCCTCTCACACCACCGTGCGTACCGTTCGGTACACGGCGGTTTCAATAGTTGACGTGCACAGACTGATAGGCTGTGGCTAAATCATAAAAGCCACTGTTTATCAGTCTTTCTTTTGTCATTGCCATATTTACCGCTACCGTTTGCGTGGCAAACCAATAGCCTCTCCGGCTGTTTCCTGCCTGCCATGCCAAATCTTCCGGCACTCCCATTTTCCGCAGGTTCTTCACCTTGGTTCTCGGTTTCTTCCATTGTTTCCATATACACATTCGGATTCTGTGGTATAGCCACTTATTGAGTTCTTCTATTCGGTTCTTCATTTCCGCAATCCCGTAATAATTCAGCCAGCCACACATATACACTTTTATCTTTGCTAATGCAGGGCGTATGCTCTGAACTGACCTTCGGGAACTAAGTTCTTTCAGCTTTGACTTCATTTTCTTCCATGACTTTCCATGAACCCGGACATAGATGCCCTTTCCGTTCTTTCCCAATGTAAAGCCAAGGAATTTAAAAGTTCGGATTGCAAACACGCTGACTACACGGCTTTTCTCTTGGTTCACTTTCAATTTCAGCGGCCCTTCCAGATATTTCGTGCTCGTCTCCAGCAGTCTCTTGGCAGCTCTCTCGCTTTTCGCCAGCAGCACGATGTCGTCCGCGTAACGGACAAATACAACTCCACGCTTCTGATACTCCTGGTCAAACTCATTCAGATAGATGTTTGCCAGCAGGGGGGAAAGATTTCCTCCTTGCGGCGAACCTTCTTCTGTTTCCATAACTACTCCGTTTTCCATCACGCCACTCTTTAAGTACCTCTTAATCCACTGGATTACCCTTTCGTCCCTCACATTTCTGCGCAGGATATTCAGGAGTATTTCATGGTTCAGGGTATCAAAGTATTTCGACAAGTCCAATGCTACCGCATGGATATATCCCCGCTCTGCATACTCTTTCACCTTCTGAATGGCGTCCTTCGCGCTTCTTCCCGGACGATAGCCGTAACTGTTCTCCGAGAACAACGGCTCGTAGACCGGTGTAAGGCGCTGTGTTATGGCTTGTTGGAAAATGCGGTCTTTTACGGTTGGAATACCCAGCTTTCGTATTCCACCGTCTGGCTTGGGTATCTCCACTCGTCTTACCGGGTCAGGGGTGTACTTTCCCCTTCTGATTCTCTCGATAAGCTCTTTCTGGTTCTTCCTTAGGTATGCGCCTATTTCCTCCACGGTAATCCCGTCGATTCCTGGCGCTCCCTTGTTTGCCTTTACTCTCTTAAAAGCTCTATTGAGGTTGCCCTTATCCAGTATCTCCTCCAAGAGTTCCGGCTGTGCACTGTCCCTTTCCTTCCATATCTGGCGGAAAGAACGGTGCGCTCTCACATACCCTTCACGTTCCGCGCTATCTCTTTGCGAGCAGCTATCTTTGTTTTCTGTACCCAATGTTCTTTCCTCCTTTCCCGGTTGTACTAAAGACTCCTGTTGATTCGGTCCTTCATCTCTCGACTACTACGACCTCGGCTGACTTCTGTACGTTCAGCATTACCTCATAATAATGGTTATCCCTTTCAGGACGTTTCGTACAGACCTCCCCGGGTACCACACGTTTCTTTCTCTCCATCTATCTGCCACATTTACCATACATGATTCCGTGTAGTTATTGGGCTTCAACTTGTATCGCAGTCTTACCCTCATGCATAGCCTGAT
>OHTN01000752.1_pt1 | contig 11629 bp, 8 predicted proteins | sample 1578971 | NCBI WGS metagenome assembly OHTN01 (sample SAMEA3879509, study PRJEB24766) | human gut metagenome | biome: human-associated habitat; feature: feces | place: USA | collected 1985/1987 | reverse complement strand
GGCGAAACGTCCAGTATCAGCGAAAGGCCGCAGGAAGAAAACTATTCAGCCCCCGCAGGGGTGGCAGCGGAAAAGGTTGTGCAGCATATCGGCGCAGAGATTGAGCGACACGCAGCAAAAGGCGCGGAGAAAAAAGCCCTTGACGCGACGCAGCCTAAAACCCATTCTTCCCGCTTGCAGTTTTCCGAAGCGGAACGGGCAACGCCGGAACTTCAAAAAGCGATCAAGAAATCGGATAAGGCGGCAGACTGTTTAGACGCAGCGCGGGCGGCTATCCCCAAGCAGACCAAAATCAAGAAAGAGCGCGTTTTTGACGAAGCGAAAGGCAAGGCAAAGACGCGCCTTTCCTTTGAAAAGACGGATAAGCCCCCAAACGGCAAGTTGCGGCATAACCCCTTATCCCGTCCGGCACAGGAGTTAAACAGTACCGTACATGGGAAAATCTACGAGGTAGAGAAAGAAAACGTCGGTGTGGAAAGCGGGCACCGGGTAGAACTTGCCGGAGAGAAAGCGGGCGGCATGGCGGCGCGGGCAGTTAAGGGCGGCATACGCCGCCATAAGCTGAAACCCTACCGGGCAGCGGCGGCAGCGGAAAAACAAGCGGTAAAGGCAAACGCAGATTTTCTCTATCAAAAGGCGTTGCACGATAACCCCGCGCTTGCGCACTCCAACCCCATTTCCCGTTTTTGGCAGAAGCAGCGCATTAAAAAGCAGTATGCAAAAACGCTGAAAGCGGGCGGCAAAGCGAAAAAAACCGCTGAAGCCACCGCAAAGGCGGCGAAGAAAACCGCGCAGGAAACCAAACGGGCGACGTTCTTTGTCGTCCGGCATTGGAAAGGCTGCTTGATTGTGGGCGGGATTGCCTTTATCGTGCTGCTGCTTTTCGGCGGGCTGTCCTCTTGCTCCCTCTTTGGCGGCAACAGCGGCAGCGGCTTGATTGCGTCGTCCTATCTCTCCGAGGACGCGGATATAACGGGCGCGGAAAGCGCGTATGCCGCTATGGAAGCCGAGTTACAAGATATGCTGGACAATATCGAAAGCGAATACCCCGGCTATGACGAATACCGGGTAAACGCGGACGAGATCGAGCATGACCCCTATGTGCTAATTTCTATCCTTTCCGCGTGGCATGAGGGCGTGTTTACACTCGATGAAGTGCAAAGCACCCTTGAAATGCTCTTTGAGAAACAGTATATCTTGACGGTCGAGGAAGAAGTACAGGTACGCTACCGCACCGAAACGAGGACGGACAGCGAGGGAAACACCTACACCGTGGAAGTACCCTACACCTATTACATCTGCAATGTGAAGCTGGAAAACTTTGATTTATCCCACCTGCCCATTTACATCATGGGCGAAGAACAGCTATCCATGTACGCTATGTATATGTCGTCGCTGGGAAACAGACCCGACCTTTTCCCGCAATCCGGCTATGTGTCTAAATACTATGAAAACCCGCCCGCCGATTATGAAGTACCCGCCGCGCTGCTGGGTTCCGATGAAAAGTTTGCGCGGCTCATGGAGGAAGCAGATAAATACGTCGGTTTTCCCTATGTGTGGGGCGGCAGCACCCCGGAAACCTCTTTTGATTGCAGCGGCTTTGTGAGTTATGTGTTGACGAACAGCGGCCTATACAATACGGGCAGACTTGGGGCGCAAGGGCTTTACAACATCTCAACCCCTGTTTCTAACCCGCAGCCGGGGGATTTGGTGTTCTTTACGGGTACATACGACACCCCCGGCGTTTCCCATGTGGGGATTTATGTGGGCGAGGACGGGGACGGAAGCCCCGTCATGCTGCATTGTGGCGACCCTATCCAGTATTCAAAGCTGGACACCAGCTATTGGCAATCCCACTTTTACGCCTACGGGCGGTTAAATTACAATTAAAAGGAGTTGAAAAATGAATATTGTATCTTTTGGCGGCGGCACGAATAGTGCCGCCTTACTTATTGGCCTATACAAGCACAAAATCCCGATTGACCTTATCACCTTTGCCGATACGGGCGCGGAACACCCGCATACCTATCAATTTATCGAGATAATCAATCAATGGCTTGCGGAACACGGTATGCCGCAGATTACCGTTGTGCAGTATGTTGACCGCTACGGCAACCGCCTATCTCTTGAAACCGAGTGCTTGCGCTCTCATACGCTCCCGTCGATTGCCTACGGGCATAAGCGTTGTTCGCAGAAACACAAAATCGCACCGCAGGAAAAGTTTTGCAACCACTATGCGCCTTGCCGCGAAGTATGGCAGCGCGGCGAGAAAGTCAACCGCTATATCGGCTATGACGCGGGAGAAGTGAAACGGTATGAACATTCCCGCAAGTACAACGAAGCCGACAAAAAATATCATAACCGCTACCCCCTCATTGAAGAATGGGGCTGGAACAGGGACGATTGTATCCGGGAAATCAAAGCGGCAGGATTGCCGCAGCCGGGTAAATCGTCCTGTTTCTTTTGTCCGAGCATGAAGAAACAAGAGATTTTATATCTCAAAGAACACTATCCCGATCTATTTAACCGGGCGGCGACTTTGGAAGAAAACGCTATGCCCTATCTTAAAACCGTTAAGGGATTGGGGCGCAGCTATTCATGGAAAGAACAGTTTGGAAAGGAGTAAATGACTATGGCGAACACGAAACTTGACCGTATCGAAAGGGATATTGAGAAAACGAGGGCAAAAATCCTTGAACAGCAAAAGAAGCTGAAAGACCTTGAAGCGCAGAAAGTCGAGGAAGAAAACGCGCAGATCGTGCAAATGGTAAAGGCGGTACACCTTGACGGGACGCAGCTTGCCGCGTTCCTCTCCGCTTACGCCAGCGGCGAAATCACCTTGCCGCAGCCGGAAGCCACTTACCCCGCCGAACAGGAGGACAACGACAATGAAGAATAAAAAGATAATCCGAAAGTTTACCGTATTGCTTGCCGCACTGGTTATCATGTGCGGCTTTTCTGTTACCGCTTATGCGGGCGGTGGCGATGAAAGCGACGACACGCCTACCCCCGTAACCGAGGAAACCCCCGCGCCGGAAACCGAGCCGGAAGAAACGACGGGCGGCTATGAGCCGCAGCCCCTTACCCCGGACGGGAATATGTCCCTTGTGGACGATATAACGGGTGAAGCGTCCGGCGACAAGCAGTTTATCACCGTCGTTACCAAAAGTGGCAACTATTTTTACATCATCATTGACCGCGCCGAGGACGGGGAAAATACCGTCCATTTCCTTAACCAAGTGGACGAAGCGGATTTAACCGCCCTTATGGAGGACGGGCAGACCGAAGCCCCCGTTTGTAGCTGCACCGATAAATGCGTTGCCGGAAGCGTCAACACCGCTTGCCCGGTTTGCAGCGTCAACATGAGCGAGTGCGCGGGTGTGGAAGCCGAGCCGGAGCCGGAAGAAACCGAGCAGCCGCCGGAAGAAGAAAAAGGCGGCGGCATGGGTATTCTGCTTGTCGTGCTGCTTGTTGCCGCAGCGGGCGGCGGCGCGTTCTATTACTTTAAGATTATGAAGCCCAAAAAGGACGCGGCAAAAGGCAGCAGCAACCTTGACGATCTCGACTTTGACGAGGACGACGAGGACGCGGAAGAATTAGAAACCGAGCAGGAGGACGAGGAAGTATGAAACTTGTAATTGCAGAAAAACCGAGCGTCGGGGCGGCGATTGCCGCCGTTATGGGCGCGAATGAAAAGCGCAGCGGATATTTTGAGGGCGGCGGCTACCTTGTGTCGTGGTGTATCGGGCATTTGATTAGCCTTGCAGACGCGGCGACCTACAACGAGCAGTACCGAAAATGGAAGTATGACGATCTCCCCATTGTCCCGCAGGAGTGGCAGTTTATTGTTGCCAGCGGCAAGGAGCAGCAGTTTTCCATTCTCAAAGACCTTATGCACCGCAGCGACGTTACCGAGATTATCAATGCTTGCGACAGCGGGCGCGAGGGGGAACTCATTTTCCGCTTTGTCTATGAACAGGCGAATTGCAAAAAGCCCTTTTCCCGCCTTTGGATTAGCAGCATGGAAGCAAGTGCAATCCGCGAGGGCTTTTCAAATCTCAAAGACGGGCGCGGCTATGACAACCTCTATCAATCCGCGCTTTGCAGAGCAAAGGCCGATTGGCTCATTGGCATTAACGCGACCCGCCTTTTCTCTATCCTCTACCATAAAACATTGAATGTCGGCAGAGTGCAAACGCCCACCCTTGCTATGCTGGTAAACCGCGACTATGCAATCAGCAGCTTTAAGAAAGAGAAATATCATGTCGTCCGGCTGGACGTTGGCGGCGTTGCCGCCCTTTCCGAAAGGCAGGACGACGAAGCGGCGGCGCGGCAGATGAAAGCGGCTTGCGAGAAATCGCAGGCCGTTTGTACTTCCCTTAAAAAAGAGAAAAAGACCGCAGCCCCGCCGAAACTGTTTGACCTCACCGCCTTGCAGCGGGAAGCAAACCGTTTGTATGGGTTTACGGCGAAACAGACCCTTGACTATGCGCAAGCCCTTTATGAAAAACGGCTTTTGACCTATCCCCGCACCGACAGCAAATATATCACTTCCGATATGCAGGATAGCACAAAGGAACTTATCACCGGCCTTTGCGCTGCTCTCCCCTTTATGCAGGGCGTGAAGCTGCAAGCCGACCTTGCGAGGATTTGCGACAACAGCAAAGTAACCGACCATCACGCCATTTTGCCGACAGCGGAGTTTGTGAAAACGGGCTTTTCTTCCCTTGCCGAAAGTGAGAAAAAGCTAATGACCCTTGTGTGCGCAAAACTGCTTTGCGCCGTTGCCGCGCCCTATGAGTATGAAGCGGTTACGGCGGTTTTCTCATGCGCCGGGACAGACTTCACCGCAAGGGGAAAGACCGTACTTGCGGAGGGTTGGAAAGAGCTTCAACGCAGATACCGGGCGACGCTGAAAGATAAGCCCGAAGCGGAGGACGGGGAAAATGCAGACGTGACGCTGCCGAAGCTTTCCGAGGGACAGGGCTTTCCTAACCCCGCCGCAAAAGTAACGGAGCATACCACAACGCCGCCGAAGCCCCACAGCGAAGCAAGCCTTTTGTCGGCTATGGAACGCGCCGGGAACGGGGACACCGACCCGGACGCGGAACGCCGGGGGCTTGGCACTCCCGCCACCCGCGCCGCCGTCATTGAAAAACTGGTAAAGGGCGGCTTTGCAGAGCGCAAGGGGAAGCAGCTTATCCCCACGCAGAACGGAGCCGCCCTTATATCAGTGCTGCCGGATATGCTCACTTCCCCGCAGCTTACCGCAGAATGGGAAAACAATCTGACGCAGATAGCAAAGGGAGCCGCAGACCCCGGCGAATTTCTGTCCGGCATTGAAGCTATGGCGCGGGAGCTTATTCAGACACACGCCGCAGCACTGGACGGGAAAAAGGATTTGTTCCGGGAGGAAAAGCCCTCTATTGGGAAATGCCCCCGTTGCGGTTCCCCCGTCCATGAAGGGAAGAAAAACTACTATTGCAGCAACAAAGAATGTGCCTTTGTCATGTGGAAGAACGACCGCTTTTTTGAGGAACGCAAGACCGCTTTTTCCGCGAAGATTGCCGCCGCGCTCCTTAAATCCGGCAAGGCGAATGTGAAGAAGCTCTACTCCCCGAAAACAGGCAAGACCTACGACGGAACTATCGTTCTGGCTGACACTGGCGGGAAATACGTCAACTACCGTATCGAAGTGCAGAAGAACTAAAAACTTGAATAGCAAGCATAGGAAGCGGGTACCCACTTCCGTAAATCCCCGTTGCGACGCTGACGCGCCGGACGGGGATTTTGCTTGTTGGGAAGTTTCCCAAACCCTCTTTTGCGGAGGGCTTCACCCTCTAAAAATTTTCAAAAATATTTGGCAGAAATGCGGGCGTACCCGTAGTAGACCATGCAGCCAAAAAATGCAGCTTATGACGCTGCCGCAGAGAAAGGAGGTTTTTCACTATGGCAAGTTTACGGGACACCGTAAAGGACTATCAAGACGAGCTTAGGGACGGTATCGCATGGGTGGCGTTCTGGAAACAGGGGCGTTCATGGAACGCGGAATATTTTCATCTTGATATGGACGACACGCTCTACCCGGAGGACAGGAGCCGGTTAGAGGAAATCAAAAGCACCGACCCCGCCGCCGTTATCTTAAACGGCTACTATTGCGGGCATTTAGGCGAGGACATGAGCCTTGACGAGCTGACCGCCGGAGTGCGTTACCACTACGAAAACAGCATGAACGACATTGACGGTTTTATCGGAGCGCATGACGACAGGCTTCCCCCGGAGGTTATCGAGGAAGCGAGGGCAGCCGCCCATGAAGCGGGGCTTCCCTTTTCCGAAAAGCCCTACCGGGACGGGGAGGATTTTAACCCCTATGTATTTGACGGGAGCATGAGCATTGAGGATTTTGAGCTTATGCACCGCATGATTGAAAAAGAAAGGAGCGAACAAATGGCAGAACCGATTTTAAGCGGCTATCTTTCCAATCTTGGGAAGTACACCGAGGGCAGACCCGCGGGCGAATGGGTGACATTCCCCACGACTGCCGAACATCTGAAAGAAGTCTTTGACCGTATCGGGATTGACTTCAAGCACTATGAGGAATGGCATTTCACAGAATTTCAATCCACTATCCCCGGCTTGACGGAGCATTTAAGCGAGTATTCCCACCCCGACGAGCTGAACTATTTAGGGAAGCTCTTGGAAATGCAGTTTGACGACGACCGGGAGAAATTCATTGCAGCCATTGAATACGGCGACCATGCCGACAGCTTACAGGACATTATCAACCTTGCACAGAACCTTGACTGCTACTGGATTTATCCGTCCGTCCACAATGAAGAAGAATACGGGCGTTATCTGGTTGATGAACTGGAAGAACCGGAACTTCCCGAAGAAGCGAAAAAGTATTTCATGTATGAGGAATACGGGCGGGACGCTTCCATTAACGACGACGGTATGTTTACCGAAAAGGGCTATATCTACAACAACCGCAACACCTTTACAGAATGGTACGACGGGCGCGACGTGCCGGAGGAATACCGGGTAACGCCGCAGCCCCCGCAGCGGTCAATCCCCGACCCGGAAAAGGTAGAAATGGACGCAGCCGCGCCGGGGCAGAGAACCGCGCAGACCGCAGAGCAGCCACAGGAGCCGCGCCCGGTTATCCCTATCGTGCTGACGAGCGAGAAGCCCGCCGAGAAATTAAAAGAGATTACCGACCGTCTGGAACAGGGTATTGCGGAACTCTTTGACAGCGAGCGTTACCGGGAATATCTGAAAGTCATGTCAAAATTCCATAATTACAGCTTCCGAAACACCGTCCTTATCGCCATGCAGAAGCCGGACGCTTCCCTTGTGGCGGGCTTTTCCGCTTGGAAGAACAACTTTGAGCGAAACGTGATGAAAGGGCAAAAGGGAATTAAAATCATTGCCCCGTCGCCCTATAAAATCAAACAGGAAATGCAGAAAATCGACCCGCACACGCAGAAGCCCATAATCGGCAAGGACGGAAAGCCCGTCACCGAGGAAAAGGAAATCACCATACCCGCCTACAAGGTGGTATCCGTCTTTGACGTTTCCCAGACCGAGGGAAAGGAGCTGCCGGACATTGCGGTTGACGAGCTGACAGGCGACGTTGACCGCTACAAGGATTTTTTCGCAGCCCTTGAAAAGACTTCCCCCGTTCCTATCGCCTTTGAGAATATCGAGGGCGGCTCTCATGGCTACTACCACTTGGAGGACAAGCGCATTGCTATCAACGAGGGCATGAGCGAATTACAGACCTTAAAGACCGCTATTCACGAAATCGCCCATGCGAAGCTGCACGACATTGACCTCAACGCGCCAAAGGACGAGCAGCAGCCCCACGTTGACCGCCGCACCCGCGAAGTCGAAGCGGAAAGCGTCGCCTATACTGTCTGCCAACATTACGGGCTTGACACGTCGGACTACTCTTTCGGCTATGTCGCCGGGTGGAGCAGCGGGCGGGAGCTGTCCGAGCTGAAAAGCTCCCTTGAAACGATACGCAGCGCAGCCGCCGAGATTATCAATTCCATAGACGAGAACTTAGCGGAGCTGCAAAAGGCACAGGACAAGGAGCAGACCGCCGGACAGGAGCAGCCCACCAGAGAGGGACAGGAAGCCGCGCCGGAGAAGCCGGATCCGGAAGCAGCCGCACCGGGAAAATCCGGCGCACAGGAAAAAGCGGGCGCAGCCCCGAAAGAAGCCTTTACCCCGGAAACGATTTACAGAGTGCGCCGGAACCCTTACAGCGACAGCCGGGAAAACAGCTACCTCTTGCAAGCCTATGTGACACAGGAGAACGGGCGGGCGAAAATGGGCGACGTGCTTTATACGGGAACGCCGGAGAAATGCCGCGAGCTTATGGGGCAGCTCAAAAGCGGCGAGCTGACCGAGGGCGACATAAAGCAGCTTTACGCAAAGGCACAGGAAACGGCGCAGACCACCGGACAGGGCAAAGACACCTTTTCCATTTACCAGATAAAAGGCGGGGACGAAACAAGGGATTTCCGCTTTGAGCCATACGACCGCCTGCAGGCGGCGGGAAATGTGGTTGACAGGGCGAACTATGAGCTTGTCTATTCCGCGCCCCTTGCGCCGGAAACTTCCCTTGAAGATATTTACGCCCGTTTCAATATCGACCACCCCAAAGATTTTAAGGGACACAGCCTTTCCGTTTCGGACGTGGTAGTGCTTCATCAGGACGGACAGGACGCGGCGCATTTCGTTGACAGTGTAGGTTTCCGGGAAGTGCCGGAGTTTTTACAGGAGCAGAAGCAGCTTACCCCGGACGACTTGGAAACGGGCGAAACTGTCAAAACACCAAGGGGGACTTTCCATGTGACCGCCATGAGCCGGGAGCAGATAGAAGCCGCCGGATATGGCTTTCACCACCAGTCGGACGACGGAAAGTATCTGATTATGGGGAATGGGACGCGGGCGTTTGCCGTTGCCGCAGAACAGGCGCAGCGGGACAATCCCTTGAAAACCGCCGAGCAGACCACAGAGCAGAACGGGAACATGATTGACGGTATCATCAACAACACCCCCACCGTTGACGAACTGGAAGCAAAAGTAAAGGCGGGCGAGCAGATTTCCCTTGTTGACCTGGCTAACGCTGTCAAAGCCGACAAGGAGCGCGGCAAGGGAGCGAAGCCGGAAAAGAAACCCTCTATCCGGGCGCAGCTTAGAGCCGACAAGGAAAAGGCACAGAAGAAAAACGCAAAGCAGAAGTCACAGGACTTGGAAAGGAGCTGACCCATGCCGGAACAGAGCAAATTTGAAAACGTGGATTTGTTTGCTTCCCTTGAAGCGATTATGAAGCAGAACACAGGCTTTTACCAGAGCGACTTAGACATTGACAAAGAGATTATCGCAAAGGCGGCAGCAAGCCCCCACAGGGAGGACAAGACCCTTTTGTGGTTCTGCCGCCCGTCCGGGACGCACTGTTTCCGGGAGCGCGACGTTTTCCTCAAAGACACCGCGCCCCACAACACATGGCGTTTCTACATGGAGCAGACAAGCGACCGCGTTCTTGCCTATGCAATCGAGCTGACGGGAAAGGAGCGCGGGAAAATCAAGGGCAATCTGTACGAACTGGACTACTCTAAACATTATGAGCGCGTCAAGGAAAAGGAGCTGCCCGCCGATACGGTGAAGCTGATTTATGAGCATGGGGAAAGGGTACAGGAAGCCGGGAGATATTTTGACGGAACCCCAGACCCGCAGCTTGGGAAATTTGAACGCTTTGAAGCCGTACCCAACGACCCGGACGCGCTGCAATCGCTCTTACAGGAAGAACGGCGCAGCCGGGAGCAGCTTTCGCCGGGGGATTTCAAGGCGCATATTGCCGCTTTGCGGGACGGGCTGATTGAAACGGAAGCGCGGCGCATTGTGCGGGAAATGAAGCGGCATTACGAACCGAACAGCCCGAACAAGACCCATTTCATGGCAGAGCTTTCCCCGGCGTTCATGCGGCTTGCAGCCACAAAGGACACTGACCGCCTTTTCTCCATGCTGCCCTACAAGACCCTTTCCTTTTCCAAAATCGAGGGCAGACATGGGACGTATGCGCTGATTGACAAGGGGGAGAACCGGGACAGGGAGATAAGGAAGCCCCGCCCCTCTATCCGGGCGCAGCTTAAAGCAGACAAGGCAAAGACCGCCCCGAAAAAGGCGGCGAAAACAAAAAATCACGATATGGAGGTATGAGCATGATTAGACTGACTGTTGAAGAAACAAACCTTTTGAGCATTTACAACGAGGGCGGCAAGCGGGCTTTGATTGAGAATGTCAACGCCGCGCTGCCCTACATGGACGCGGATATGCGGGAGCTTGCAAAGCGCACCCTTTCCAAAGTGGACGCTTTGACCGAAGCGGAATTTGCAGAGCTTCCCATTTACGCCGCTGATGAAGTATGAACGGGGTTAAGCGGCTGACGCCGCCCCAGAGCCGGAAAGTCAACGCCCTTGTACGCCGGACGTGCTGCAATTATGATAACGGGAACTGTATCTTACTGGACGACGGGGACGAGTGCGTATGTCCGCAGCTCATTTCCTATTCGCTTCTCTGCAAGTGGTTCCGGGTTGCGGTGCTTCCCGCCGACAGGCTGCTCTATGCGGAGCTTTACCAGACCGGGGACAGGAAGAAGTGTACCGAGTGCGGCGCGTTCTTTGCGTCAAGCTCCAACAGCGTCAAATACTGCCCCGACTGCCGGAAGCGTATCACCCGCAGACAAGCCGCCGAGCGCATGAGGAAAAGACGCGCCCCTGTTACGCAGTAGGCGCGGAAAATCCCTTGATTTACAGGGCTTTCCGGGCGTGAAAATCAGATAGGCGGTACTTTATACCTTTACCCCCGAAAATGGCGTTCTACTGCGTAACATTCACGAAAACAGCACCCATAAAAAGACAGGGCGCGGAAGTCATATACTGGCTTCCGCGCCCTGTTCTTTTTTTGCCTATCTGACATTTCCCTTTTCCATTTCTTCAAGCGGGAACTGCGGGAGGGCTTCTATCAGCTTCTTTGTGATAGACTGGCGCATATCTTCGTTGATTTCCTGTTTCGTGCTTCCGTCCGGCTGTCTGACCGCTACCGTCGATAGCCTGTCGATTTCGTCCTTGTAGCAATCCACGACTTTCTCCACCGCCCATTTCTCCCCGGCAACGGCGGCGCGTATGGTTTCATATTCCGGCATTTTCTGGTTTTCCATGCTCAACGCTCCTCTGCTTTTTGATAGCCCTATCATAGCACAGCGGCGGGGATTTTGCTATCCTTATCCGCGTTCTGTTTCCTTTTCCCGTTCCGGCTGTCTGTCTGCCTGTAAAATGCTGTCAATGTTCTGCTTGATAATATCATATTCCCGGACTTTCTTTTTCAATTTTCCATAGTCGGCGTAAAGGGCTTCTTTCTGCGCTTGGAGGGCTTCATACTCCGATTGCAGCGCGGCGAGGTTCGGGAGCTTCGCAATGCCCGCCGCTTTCAGTGACCTTACGGCGGCTTCATGGAGGATAATTGCCTGTTCCTGTCCGGCGCGGTACTTCTCCCTGTTCCTTGCCTTGCGGTATGCGTCATAGACGGGCTTTGTCTTTTGGTAGGTGGAAACATTCTT
>OHTN01000726.1_pt1 | contig 12222 bp, 8 predicted proteins | sample 1578971 | NCBI WGS metagenome assembly OHTN01 (sample SAMEA3879509, study PRJEB24766) | human gut metagenome | biome: human-associated habitat; feature: feces | place: USA | collected 1985/1987 | reverse complement strand
GTTATCGGACACCACGAGGTGTATGTGCCTTTGACACGTACATGAAACAAGGGTGGAACCACGATAGATTTTTCATCGTCCCTTGCACAGTCCTTTACTGTGTAAGGGACTTTTTGCATTTACTCATTCTGGAAAGGAAGATGGAAGTATGATTCAACTGACATTGAAAGACGGCAGCATCCGGGAGCTGGAAGCACCCACCGCTGCGGCAGAAGTTATTAAGGGCATCGGCATGGGACTGTACAAGGCAGCCTGCTGTGTCAAGCTGGACGGCGAGGTCTGTGACCTGCGCACCGTCATCGACCATGACTGCACATTTGAGGTCATGACCTTCGACAGCGAAGAGGGCAAAAAGACATTCTGGCACACCGCATCTCACGTGCTGGCGCAGGCAGTCAAGCATCTGTATCCGGAGGCAAAGCTGGCAATCGGTCCGGCGATCGACACCGGTTTCTATTATGATTTTGACGTAGAGCATCCGTTCAGCCAGGAGGAACTGACCAAGATCGAGGCTGAGATGAAGAAGATCGTCAAGGCAAACGAAAAGCTGGAACAGTTCTATCTGTCGCCGGAAGAGGCTGTGGCAAAGCTGAAAGAGATGGATGAGCCGTACAAAGTGGAACTGTGCGAGGAACACGCCGGAAACGGTGAGCCGATCTCCTTCTATCAGCAGGGCGATTTCACCGATCTGTGCGCCGGTCCGCACCTGATGGCTACCGGCACGATCAAGGCGTTCAAGCTGCTGTCCTGCACCGGTGCATACTGGAGAGGTTCAGAAAAGAACAAGATGCTGTCCCGTGTGTATGCTGTGGCATTCCCCAAGGCGTCGATGCTGGAAGAGCATCTGGCAAAGCTGGAAGAGGCAAGAAAGCGTGACCACAACAAGCTGGGCCGGGAACTGGAATACTTCACCACCGTTGACGTTATCGGTCAGGGTCTGCCGGTGCTGCTGCCCAAGGGCGCAAGAGTGGTTCAGCTGCTCCAGCGCTGGGTAGAAGACGTGGAACAGGCACACGGCTGCCTGCTGACCAAGACACCGCTGCTGGCAAAACGGGAACTGTACAAGATCTCCGGTCACTGGGATCACTATCTGGACGGTATGTTCGTGCTGGGCGATCCCCACGATGAGACCAAGGAATGCTTTGCCCTGCGTCCTATGACCTGCCCGTTCCAGTATCAGGTATATCTGAACCGTCAGCGTTCTTACCGTGATCTGCCGATGCGTCTGACAGAGACTTCTACCCTGTTCCGCAACGAGGATTCCGGCGAAATGCACGGTCTGATCCGTGTCCGCCAGTTCACCATTTCTGAGGGTCACTACATCCTGCGTCCGGATCAGCTGGAAGAGGAGTTCAAGAACTGCTTGCAGCTGGCAAAGTATTTCCTGGATACCGTAGGACTGCTGGACGACTGCACCTTCCGGTTCTCCCAGTGGGATCCGGCAAATCCGGGCAACAAGTACGAGGGTACATCGGAGCAGTGGGAAGAGGCACAGCGTGTGATGGGCAATATCCTGGATCACCTGGGCGTGAAGTACGAGGTTGGCATCGACGAGGCGGCGTTCTATGGCCCGAAGCTGGACATCCAGTACAAGAATGTATTCGGCAAGGAAGATACCCTGGTTACCATCCAGATCGATATGCTGCTGGCAGAGCGGTTTGGTATGTACTACAAGGACAAGGACGGTCAGAAAAAGCTGCCGTACATCATCCACAGAACATCCCTGGGCTGCTATGAGCGTACGCTGGCATACATGATCGAACACTTCGGCGGCGCAATGCCGCTGTGGATCGCACCGGAACAGGTTCGTCTGGTACCCATCGCAGACCGTCATCTGGACTTTGCGTATGAGGTCAAGAAGGAACTGGAGGCTGCCGGTCTCCGTGTTGAGGTGGACAGCCGTGCCGAAAAGGTGGGCTGGAAGATCCGCCAGGCAACCATGGAAAAGGTGCCGTATATGCTGACCATCGGCGACAAGGAATGCGAGGAAAAGACCGTCGCAGTCCGCAAGCGCAACGGCGAGGATCTGGGCAGCATGAGCGTGGCAGAGCTGACGGCAAAGCTCACCGAAGAGGTTCGCACCAAGCAGAAGTAATTGCAGAAGAAACCGGACGGCGTGTCCGGTATCGCCTGAAACAGAGAAAAGCGGGTACTGCGGTATCCGCTTTTTTGTGCAGTTTTGTGAAAAATCAACATTTTCCAGTTGACAAGGTCGGTGGGATACGATATAATAAGAATAGTCGTATTTTTTGGGTGAAAGAGAGAATGTAGAGAATGGGTAATACAAAAGCCAATCTGACAGAAGAACAGGTAACGGAGATCACCCTGTCCTCCCTGAAGGAAAATCCGGAGGGCGTGACAGAATATCCCATCCTGGAATTTGATGATCGTGCGCTGCGGCTGCTTTCTTCCGGCGTGGCGGAGACGCTGCGCTACAGCGAAGTCAAGCCCCGTGGCGGTTTGGGTTATCGCTTTGTGAAACGGCTGTTTGACATTGTGGTTTCGTCGCTGGGACTGATCCTGCTGGCAATTCCGATGGGCGTTGTGGCGCTGGTGATCTATCTGGACGACAAGGGTTCGCCGATCTTTTCGCAGGCACGCCTTACGGAAAACGGAAAGGTCTTTCGGATGCACAAGTTCCGCTCTATGTGCGTGGATGCGGAGAAGAAGTTCGCAGAGGTGCAGAAGGAGAACGAGACCGACGGGCTGGCGTTCAAGAGCGAGAACGATCCACGCATCACCAAGATCGGGCGGTTCATCCGCAAGGCGTCCATCGACGAGCTGCCGCAGCTGTGGGATGTTTTCTGCGGTCATATGTCGATCATCGGTCCCCGGCCGCCGCTTCCGAGAGAGGTTGTCCTCTATACGCCGCACCAGATGCAGCGGCTGATGGTAAAAGGCGGTCTGTCCTGCATTTGCCAGGTAGAGGGCAGAAGTGACATGGAATTCGACAAGTGGGTGGAATCCGACATCGAATACATAAAGACACGCAGCGCCGGACTGGATCTGAAACTGCTGTTCAAGACCATCGGCGTGGTGATTATGAAAAAAGGCGCAAGATAAGAGAATAAGGTTCTGGAGAGCCGCCGGGCAGGGATGCCTGGCGGTTTTTTGTCGTTTTCCCGGGTGATTTCTGCTTTTCAGTCTTGTAAACCCATCCCCATTTATGCTATAATAGAAACAACACTTTAGGCAATGTCACGCAAAGTCCGCCGGACGGCTTTGCGTGGTGCTGCCGCATCACAAACAAGCGAGGTGAAAAGCCGTGTCCCTGCGCCACGGTGAACAATGAAACGATTGGTTGTGGGCATAACTGCCCATGTTGACTCCGGAAAGACCACCCTTTCCGAGGCACTGTTATACCGCACCGGAGAGATCCGCAAGCTGGGACGGGTCGATCACCAGACTGCATTCCTGGACACCCACCCTATGGAACGGGACCGGGGCATTACTATTTTTGCGCACCAGGCGAGCATTGACTACGGCGGCGCATCGTATACTCTGCTGGATACGCCGGGACACGTGGACTTTTCCGCAGAGACCGAGCGCACCATGCAGGTGCTGGACTACGCCATCCTGGTCATCAGCGGCACGGACGGGGTGCAGTCTCACACGGAGACGCTGTGGAAACTGCTGGAACGCTACCACGTGCCGGTGTTCCTTTTCGTCAACAAGATGGATCTCGCCGGGGCAGACCGGGCGGCAGTTCTGGAACAGCTCCAGACCCGGCTCAGCAGCCGCTGCGTGGACTTTTCCCGGGACGGCAGTGACGGCTTTTATGAGCAGGCGGCGCTTTTGGAAGAGTCCTGGATGGACACCTATCTGGAACAGGGCAGCATTGCGCCGGAACAGCTGGCACGGGGCGTGGCTGCCCGGAAGATTATCCCCTGTTATTTCGGGGCTGCGCTGAAACTGGAGGGCGTGGATGAATTCCTGGAAGGGCTGCACCGCTATACCCTGGAACAGGCGTATCCGGCGCAGTTCGGGGCAAGGGTGTTCAAGATCGCATCGGACGAAAAGGGAAACCGGCTGAGTTATCTCAAAATCACCGGCGGCAGGCTCCGTGTCCGGGACGGCATTTCCTATGCGGCATCCAACGGCAAGGAGATGCAGGAAAAGATCAGCCAGATCCGGATCTATGCCGGGGCAAAGTTTGAGACCAGAGACGCTGCGCCTGCCGGGACAGTCTGCGCCGTGACAGGTTTGAGCCGGACGTTTATCGGGCAGGGACTGGGGAGCGCCGCCGACGGCATTGCGCCGGTGCTGGAACCGGTGCTGCGCTATGGGGTGCAGCTGCCGGAGGGCGTTCATCCCACAGATGCGCTGAAACAGCTTGCCCAGCTGGAAGAGGAAGATCCGGCGCTCCATGTGGTGTGGAACGATCACGCCGGACAGATACAGATGCAGCTGATGGGCGAGGTGCAGCTGGAGGTTTTGCAGCGGCTGATTGCCCAGCGGTTCGGCATGGAGGTACAGTTCGACGCCGGACAGATCACCTATAAAGAGACCATCGCTGCGCCGGTGGAGGGCGTGGGACACTATGAGCCGCTGTGCCACTATGCGGAGGTGCATCTGCTGCTGGAGCCGCTGCCCCAGGGCAGTGGGTTACAGTTCCGGACAAGATGCCGGGAGGACGATCTGGATCGGAACTGGCAGCGGCTGGTGCTGACCCATCTGGAAGAGAAAACCCACCTGGGCGTACTGACCGGTTCGCCTATCACCGATATGCGTATCACGCTCTGCGCCGGAAAGGCACACGTGAAGCACACCGAAGGCGGCGATTTCCGCCAGGCGACCTATCGTGCGGTGCGCAACGGACTGCGGAAAGCGGAGAGCGTTCTGTTAGAGCCGTGGTATGACTTCTTACTGGAACTGCCCACCGGGAATGTGGGACGTGCCATGACCGACTTACAGCAGATGGGCGCAAAGTTCCAGCCGCCGGAGACGGAGGGCGACCGCTCGGTCTTACAGGGCAGCGCACCGGTGGCAAAGCTCCGGGGCTATGCCGCTGAGGTGACCGGTTATACTCACGGCATGGGTCGGCTGGTCTGTTCCCCGAAGGGCTATGCGCCCTGTCAGAATCCGGAGGAAGTGATCGCCGCTGTGGGCTATGACTGTGACGGCGATCTGGAAAACACGGCGGATTCCATCTTCTGTGCGCACGGCGCCGGGTATGCGGTGAAGTGGGACGAGGTGGAACAGCATATGCACCTGCCCAGCTGTCTGACGGCACAGCCGGAGGAAGTGGATGTGCCGGAAACGCCGGTGCGTTCTGCGGGCGCAGCCTATCACGGCAGCCTGGCAGAGGACAAGGAACTGATGGCGATTTTCGAGCGCACCTATGGGAAGATCGAGCGCAGTCCCCGGCAGGCGCTGTATACGCCGAAGGAAGAGCCGGCGCAGTATCACGGAAAGCCTGACCCGGCGTATGACGGCGAGGAGTATCTGCTGGTGGACGGGTACAACATCATCTTCGCCTGGGACGAGCTGAAAACCATTGCCCGGGACAACCTGGACGGGGCGAGAGGACAGCTGATGCACATTCTCAGCAACTACTGCGGCTATCGGCAGTGCCGGCTGATCCTGGTATTTGACGCATACAAAGTAAAGGGACAGCACGGCGAAACGGAGCAGTATCACAACATCACCGTAGTGTACACCAAAGAGGCAGAGACGGCGGATTCCTACATTGAAAAGGCGACGCTGGATCTTTCGAAAAAGCACAAGGTGCGTGTGGCGACTTCGGACGGCATGGAACAGCTTATCATTCTGGGGAACGGTGCGCTCCGGGTGTCGGCGGAGGAGTTCCGGCAGGAGGTGCTGCAAACCGAAACGGCGATACGGGCGTATGCGTCGCAGCTGAAACAGGGGAAAAAGACCATTACGGAAAAGCAGACGCCGAAGAAATAGGGTGCATTGCCTGCCGGTGCATTCCGGCGCTTTCGCTGAATTTATGCCCCGAAAATAGGCGCTTTTGTCAATTGTCTGCATGGGAAAAATATGCTATAATGAAAGAAAAACAGGCGGGTGTGGGTGGTGACTGAATCCGTTTTATGATTGGTTAAGTTGACGGTGGATTACCCCTCAGTCAAGCCTACGGCTTGCCAGCTCCCCTGTTAGGGGAGCCTATTGTTAGGGGAGTCTATATTAAAAACTATCTCAAGGACAGAAGGATTCATACTGCATTCAACGCTGTGTGCATATACAAGGAGGGATCTTGACATGAAATTGGGGAAAAGGCTGCGTGCGGCAGCGGCGCTTTTGCTGTCGGCGGTGATGCTGCTGTGGACGGGACTTCCTGTGACGGCGGCGTATGAGAACACGCACAACAATACCGGAAAGCCCTCACAGGATATCCTGGCTGCGGCGGAATCCCAGCTGGGCTATACCGCTCCGGCAGACGGGGCAAAGTATAACCATTGGTACGGCGCAGTCAACGGAAGTTATACCTATTCCTGGTGTCAGACGTTTTTGTCCTGGTGTGCGGAGCAGGCGGAGATCGGCACGGATGTGATCCCGAAAGAGGCATCTGTTTCTGCCGCCTGGGGCTTTTTCCAGGCAGACAAGCGATTTTTGAAGAGCCAGTCACAAGGCGGCAGCGATATGCCACGTGCCGGAGACATTGCCTTTTACAGCGAGACCGGGGATGCGGCGGCGCTGACCCATGTGGGGCTGGTGACCGGTGCGGAAAAACGGCACACTGTATACCATTGAGGGAAACGTCTCCAACCAGGTCATGCGCTGTGAGCGGCAGCTGGATTCGGTGCAGATCATCGGCTATGGCTGTCCGCTGTATGCGGATCTGGAAAACCAGATCGTGCCGGAACTGCCGGTGATGACGGTCACGCCCGGAATGACCAACCTTGCCACCAGCATTTCCTGGACGGCATCTGCCCATGCGCAGAAGTATCTGCTGGTGATCTGGGATGCAGACGGGAACGAAGTGGTACGGGAGGAGACCACCGGCGTCCGGTTTCAGAAACTGCTGCCGGACGGGGACTATACGGCACAGCTTACCGCAGAAAACAGCGGAACGACTGTCACAACGGAAAAGCAGGCGTTTACCGTGACGGAGAATCATAATCCGCTGCCGTTTTCCGCTGTGGTGAATGCCGGGACGGATGAAGAGCCGTCTACGGTCAGCTGGACGGAGTCCGTCGGGGCGCTTTCCTATCGGGTGTGCTTTGTGAATGCGGACACCGGGCAGACGGCGGAGACGCTGGAAACTGACAATACAGTACGCACCTGCGAAAAGCAGCTGGAACCGGGGAATTATACCGTACAGGTCACGGCGTGCAGCGGCAGCTATGAGACCGCATCGCCTGTGCTGTCGTTTACGGTGAAATACCGGCGTCCGGTGACAGCGCCTGTGCTGGAAGTGAACGGCGGCACATACAACACGTCCACCACGATCACGTGGGATGACGGAGAGCGTGCCGTGGGATACCGCATCAGGATCATACGGGAAGAATTCTGCTATGAATTCAGCCATCTGGTTTGTCCGCCCGTGGGCGTGGACAGCTCGCTGAATCTGGTATACCAGAATGACATCACCATCGTGGAAGAGGATATGGGAATGCAGCACAGCTGGTCCGGCGTGCTGACCGAAGGCTTTTATTGGGTGTATGTCACTGTCTACAATGCCGCCGGAGATACGGCTGAGGCATATCATAGCTTGAACGTTCGTGTGCCGCTGGAAGGCGACCTGGACGACGACGGCAAGTTGACGCAGCAGGACGCTGTGCTGTTGGAGCAGTATCTGCTGGGCGATCTGGCGTTTTCTCGTTATGGAATGACGCTGCGTGCGGATATGGACGGAGACGGCAGAGTCAACGGGTTCGACCTGGCGCTGCTGCGGCAGAAGATCGTATAAATACAGGAGGAAAACCGTATGAAACTGGGAAAAAAGCTGCGTGCTGTCACAGCCGGACTGCTGACGGCGGCGCTCTCTGTGGGAATGGGTGCGTTTCCGGGAACGGCGCTGGAGACAGGCACTGGAGAAATTGCCGGATTACAGGCGTTTCTGCTGGGAAACAGCGAGACCGGCGGGGCAGACTATAACGGCGACGGCGTTGTGGACGGCATGGATCTGACGCTGCTGCGGCAGAAAGCCGGAGCGTCCGGCGAGATACAGGACGGCTATACCGGCTTTATTCACGCAGACGGAAAGCAGCTGGTGGATGAGGACGGAAAGCCGTATACGATAAAGGGCATGGCGTTCGGCAACGAGGTGTGGTCGAATCCGTCGGCAGAACCGACACGGCATCACGATGCGGAAAGCTATCAGGAACTGGCGGAGATGGGCTTTGATTCTGTCCGGTTCTATCTGAACTACGGGCTGTTCGAGTCAGACAGCAACCCGTATACCTATCGGGAAGAGGGCTTTGCGTGGCTGGACAAAAACATTGCCTGGGCAAAGGCGGCAGGCATCCGGCTGGTGCTGAATATGCACTATCCCCAGGGCGGATATCAGTCGCAGGGTGACGGCACGGCGCTTTGGACAGAGCCGGAAAACCAGAAACGGCTCTGCGCCCTCTGGACGGAGATCGCCCGGCGCTATGCGGACGAGCCGGTGATCCTGGGATACGGGCTGGTGAATGAACCGGTAGTTGCGGCAGCCAGCGGCGAAAAGAGCCTGGAACTGTGGCAGTCTGTGGCGCAGACGCTGACGGATGGCATCCGCACCGTGGACAACAACCACATGATTTTTGTGGAGCGGATGTGCGCATCCCAGGATCTCGCCGGGACGCAGGAACAGTGGGTCAATTTCAACGACGAAAACAACTACGTCCGGCTGGACGATGACAATACGGTGTATGAATTCCACTACTACGATCCCCATGCCTTTACCCACCAGGGCTTTGACTGGGCAGGGACGCTGGGGAATGATGTAACGTATCCGGACGAAAGCTATCTGGTGTCCGGCGGCAATACCCAGTGGAGTACGTCTACCTTTGCCGGCGATAAGGCGGACACCTCCGATACCGAGTGGCAGTATCTGAAAAGCGGAAAGATCACGCCGAAGGCAGACGGTACGCAGGTCATCAGCCTGGTGTTCCAGGCGGAGAATGTGGGCAGCTATGGCTATGCCCGTGCGGATGAACTGCGTCTGGACGAATACGACGAGGACGGCAACTGGGTGCAGACCATCTATGCGGAGGACTGCGATGATACCACAGCGCTGAACTTCTGGTCCAGCGACAAGTCCGGCGGACTGTACTACACTTCCGGCGAGGGACACTTGAAAAAGGGCTGTCTGATGATTACCGGCACCACAGACGATGCCAACGGCGGCACACGGTATTTCTGCCCCACGCCGGGACACAGCTATGAGGCAAGCGGCTATTTCCAGGTGAACACGAAGAACGCTGGGGCGATCGTGCGGCCTCGTGTGGATGTGTGGGATGTGGATTCCATCGACGTACTGAACCGGGCGTATCTGGAAAAGACCATTGCGCAGAACATTGCATTTTCCGACAAGTACAATGTGCCGGTATACTGCGGCGAATTCGGCGCAGGCATCCACTGCTTTGAGAATGACCGGGGCGGTGACCGCTGGCTGGATGATGTGATGGACATTTTCCACCAGAATAATATCAGTTTCAACTATCACTCGTTTAATGAATACTCGTTCGGGCTGCACAACGGCAGCGGTCTGCCAACGGCGGAGAACCGGAACGACACCTTGTACCAGGTACTGGTGGACAAACTGAAAAAATATGCAGAATAAGTGAGAGGAATACAAAACATGACAAACGCAGAAAAGCAGTTAAAGGAAATGGAAGAGCAGATGCGCCGGGAACAGGCGTCGCAGAAACAGGAGAAACAGGGCAGATCGGCGAAACCCTATGCCGTGAAAAAGGAGTCCCATCCGCTGGCATCGTTTCTCATCGGGCTGGTGCTGCTGGGCGCCGGAATTTACTGGGTGCTGAACTCTTTCGTCGTTTCGTTCTCCTGGGGCAGCCTCTGGGGCGGATTCGGGATGAACACCTCGCTCGCCACAGGGCTGATGCTGGTGCCGCTTTTGATCGGCATCGGGTTGTTGTTCTTCCTGGATCGAAAGTGGATCGGCTGGGTCGTGGTCGCCATTGGCTTGCTGGCGATTCTGGTGACACTGCTGACCTCGGTGCGGTTTCGTCCAATCACGGCGTCGCTGTGGCAGTATGTGGTCATGTTCGGCATGATCGCCGCCGGCTGCGGTCTGGTGGCACGGGGCTTGCTGAAGAGCAGGGATTAAGGCAACACTGCACAAAGTTTGTGCGGTAATGAAAAGGCGTATTGTCATGGGCAGTACGCTTTTTTCGAGTCTGTTTCATAAGGAGTAAATGCCGATGAAAAAGAAACTTTCCCGCTGGACGGCGGTTTTTACGGTGCTGCTGCTCTGCATGGGACTGTGTTCGGGGCTGCCGGTCAGTGCGGCGTATGAGAACACCCATGTAAACAGCGGAAATCCACGAGTCGATATTGTGGAGATCGCAAAGACGCAGATCGGTTATCTGGAGGGCAGTCTGGAAGGGACGGTCAAGGGGAATAACAACTACACGAAATACAACGTGTGGAACGGTCGGATCAGCGGCTACGGCTCGGACGGCTACGGGTATCCCTGGTGTCATACCTTTGTGTCTTGGTGCGCCAATCAAGCCGGCATCGGTACGGATGTGATCCCCAGAACCGCAGGGACAGGCACGGGAAGATCGTTTTTCGTGAGACAGGGGACATATCAGCAGAGTGCGGCGAACGGCGGCAGCTATGTGCCGCAGGCAGGGGACATTATCTATTACGGCTCCGGCTCTTCGCCGTCTCATGTGGGAATCGTCTCCGGCTGCAACGGCAGCACGGTCTACGCCATAGAGGGCAACTGCTCGGATATGGTCACTACGAGAGCCATCGGACTGTCGGATGGCTATATCATCGGGTACGGCGTGCCGAATTATAAGAGTGTGAATCTGCCCACGACGGCAGTTCTGTCCAAAAATCAGAATTGGTATGATATCAGTGATACTGTTGTTTTGACGGTATCTTCGGATAATGCTACAAATTATTTTTTGTCTATTACAAAAGACGGAAACAGCGTAGTGCAAGGAATTGAGATACCTGGAACATATAGCATTTCAGCAGCTGATTTGGGCTATGGGGATTACTATGCCTGGGCATCTGCCGCCAACAGTTCTGGTGGTGTTGATTCAAATGGTATCACTTTTTCTATTGTTGGCGGAGCGGCTTATTCTAGCGTGGAAACAGCGAAAAGTATGTATTCACTGACAGATACTGTTTCAATTTCAGTTAGCACAATTTGTGCAAAAGGGCAAGTAATCGGAATTGATAAAAATGATACGACAAGAGTTGTAACAGAAGACTGTGATTCCACATATCAAATTAGTGCCAGTCAACTTGGTGTTGGAAAATATAGTGCCTATTTTTCTGTTTATAATGGTTCAGGTGCTGTTGATACAGAACGAGTTGCTTTCTGCATCTATGCGCCGGAGGATCTGGGAACGGATTTTTGTGCTGAAATCGTTCATGTGAAAACGGAGAAAATGCTGACTGATGCGGCGGATGCGTCTGTGGATGTATGCAATGCGGCAGGGGATGCGGCGCAGGTATGGCAGTTCATAAAAAACAGAGACGGCAGCTATAAAATCACAAACAGCAAGACCGGAAAGGTGCTGTCTCCCGGCGGCGATGCACAAGACTGGTATATCTGCGGAGAATCCGGAGCGTATTATTTGAAATCGAAAAATGCGGATCAGGTGCTTACTGTGGCAGATGACAGCGAAAATGTGCAGATGAATGACTGGAACGGGACTGCCGCACAGAAGTTTCAGATACGGAAGCAGGCGGTTTCCGGTGACCTTAACAGTGACAGCATTCTCACCGTCACCGACGCCGTTCTCCTCCAGCGGTACATCCTGGGCGAGAAAACGCTGACGCAGACCCAGCGGCAAGCCGCCGACCTTAACGCAGACGGCGTGGTCAACGGGTTTGACCTGGCGCTGCTGCGGCAGAAGTTGGTGGTATGAAAGGAGTAGGTGCCGATGAAAAAGAAACTTTCCCGCTGGACGGCGGTTTTTACGGTGATGCTGCTCTGCATGGGGCTGTGTTCGGGGCTGCCGGTCAGTGCGGCGTATGAGAACACTCATACAAACAGCGGAAATCCAAGAGTTGACATTGTGGAGATCGCAAAGACGCAGATCGGTTATCTGGAGGGCAGTCTGGAAGGGA
>OHTN01000714.1_pt1 | contig 12394 bp, 7 predicted proteins | sample 1578971 | NCBI WGS metagenome assembly OHTN01 (sample SAMEA3879509, study PRJEB24766) | human gut metagenome | biome: human-associated habitat; feature: feces | place: USA | collected 1985/1987 | reverse complement strand
TTTGTTTTCTCTTTTTCCATGCGTCTGGCAAGCTGGTAGGACCAGTCTGTGTCAATGCAGGAAATACAGGAATCTTCAATGTTCAATGTAATCGCCTCTTTCCTGACAGTTTGTATAATATGATCAGATATGATCAGTGCCGGAAATATCAGGGTACTGATCTGTCTGTGGTTTATGATTTTATACTGGAAATATTTTAGCATAGAACAGCAGCAGGAACAAGACAACAGTTGTTGAGAAAAAAGCTATTTTCTGTAAAGATACTGATATTGAAAAGAAAAAATAATTTTGTTATACTTCACTTTATTGAGGTGAATAAATATGGAAGTATTGTTGGCAGGAAATACAGGATATGTAACAGAAACTTTTATAGAAGAATCATTTCCTGAATGTGATGTAGTTGTACTGGGAAATGAGATGCTGAAATCAAATCGAAAAAAGAATATATTATCTCGTCCGTTCATAAAAGATGAGAAAGAACTGAAAGAGATTTTCGAAACATATGAGTTTGAAAGAATTGTTTATTTTTCAAATTATCTGACCATGCATGGAAGGATGACCGGAGAACTGGAACAACTGAGACAGATACTTCAGTTATGCAAAAAGAATAAGGAAATAAGAATGTTGTATCTGACCGGGCAGGAGAGCATTTATAATATTACAAGTGGAAAAACACTTCTGGTATCCGCAGCAGAAAATGTAGTTATGGAATATGGAAATATGTATCAGATAAACACCAAGATTCTGAGAATTCCTCATTTATATTCAGCGGTATACACACAGGACTTTTTTTATAAGCTGTTTACAGAGGCAGAAGAAAGCGGAAAAATTGTTTTTGAGGAATCACCGGAACAAAATATTTATTTTGTATGTATGGATGATCTGGCAGAACTGCTTTATAAAGTATATGACAATTGGGGAAAAGAACGCTGTCTGAATGTTCCGGATTGTTTCAGGCAGAGTTTCAGTGATCTGGAAAAAGAAATCAGAAAGACAATTCCCGGTAAACTGGATATAAGATATCAGAACAGCGGTCAGATTTATAAGGTACAGCCGGATGATCAGATTATAAGACATGAATATGGGTGGTTTCCAAAGATATCTGTTTTTGAAGATATTCCCGGGATGTATCAGGAGTATAAAAAATTATCAGATTCAGATTTCGGACATTTTGCAAATATCAGGAATTGGATATCAAAAAATACTTTGCTGATCCACATTCTGGAATTAATCTCAGGATTTATTTTATTTGAATTTCTAAACAAATATACAGGAACTTATGCTCAGTTTAAAATGATTGACCTGAGACTTGTATTTATTGTATTTATGGGAAGTCTTTATGGAATTAATTATGGAATATCAGCAGCTGCGTTGGAAACTTGTTCTTTGATTGCAGCGTACAGGCAGGAGAATGTAAACATATATACTTTGTTTTATGAGGCTTCTAACTGGATTCCATTTATTTTTTATTTTGCCGCAGGTGCTGTCTGTGGTTATATAAGGCTGAAGAATAAAGAGGATATAGAATTTGTAACAAAAGAAAACAGACTGATCAAGGAAAAATTTTTCTTTATGCAGGAAATGTATCAGGAGACCCTTCAGGATAAAAGACAATATAAGAAGCAGATTCTCGGAAGCAGGGACAGCTTTGGAAAAATTTTTGATATAACAAGAAAGCTGGATGTGATACAGCCTCAGAAACTGTTTATGGAAACCATAAGGGTAATGGAAGATGTTCTGGAAAATCATACAATTGTACTTTATTCACTGGATTCATGGAAACGTTTTGGAAGGATGGAAGTGTCATCACCTGAAATTCGCAGAAAAATGCCGAATTCTATAAGGATTGAAGAGTATCAGAATGCGGTAGAAACGCTGGAAAAGGGTGAGGTCTGGAGAAACAGGGAACTGCTTGCCGGATATCCGGCATATATCGCAGGGATAAAGAGAAATGGAGAACTTGTAATGCTGGTATTTATTCAGGATGCAGCCAGTAGTCAGATGACATTGTATTATCTGAATCTTATCAAAATTTTATGCGGTCTGGTAGAAGTTTCTCTGCTGCGTGCACTGGAATATCAGGAAGCAGTCAGAGACAGGGAATATCTGGAAGGAACTCATATATTAAAAACAGAGTATTTTATGGAAAGGCTGAAGTTATTTCATTCCATAAAAGAACAGAAAATAGGATCATATGCTCTGCTGCAGATTGAAAATCCGGAAATGACACTGGAGGAAACAGAAAGGATATTAAAAAATAAAATCAGAGAGAATGACATACTGGGAATATCGGAGGATGGACAACTTTATCTGATACTGTCACAGGTGGATGATGCCATGTTACCGATAGTAATTGAAAGGCTCGAAAAGAACGGACTTCATTGCAGAGTGATTGACACCCGTAACGAAAGCAGGGTAGCTGAAGAATGATACAGAATATAACAGGGGTTGTTTTTATTATATTCCATATTATCTGTTGTGTTTTAGTATGGACAGGAATAAACTCCCATTTACTGAAGGTGAAGAGGTATCTCATATTACCTGTGATCTTTGTACCGGTATGGGGTATGATCTGTGTATTGCTTCTGCATTTCCAGATATTTTTTCACCAGGATAAAAAGCGTGAAATCGGAATAGAAAAAATGAAGATCAATGAAGAAATTTACAGGAGCATTATAGCACCGAAAGAAGAAAGTGACAGAAATATTGTGCCACTGGAGGAAGTGCTTCTTATTGATGAGGCCGCTATGAGGCGTGATCTGATTATGAATGTATTGAATGATGATCCGGAGAATTACATCGATATGCTTAAACAGGCAAGGATGAATGACGATGTAGAGGTTGTGCATTATGCGATCACAGGAATGGTAGAGCTGTCTAAGGAATATGAAAGCAGACTGCAGAAGATAGAATACAGATATGCAAAAGAACCGGAAAATCAACAGCTTATTTCAGAGTACTGTGATTTTCTTCAGGAGTATTTATCTCAGGGACTTCTAGAAGGACAGATGGAACTGGTGCAAAGAAATCAATATATAAAACTTCTGAAGAAAAAACTGAAATTTAAAGAGGATCTTCATACATATGTATGTCTGGCTGAGAATCAAATGCAGACGAAGGAGTATGAACAGGTGCTTAAAAGTCTGGAAAGAATGGATAAGAAGTGGCACAGAAATGAAGAATACTGGATACTCAGGATCAGATATTACGTAGAACTGAAACAGGGAAAAGAATTAAAGGAAACATTAGAGCAGATTCAGCAGGAACATATTTACCTGTCGGCGAAAGGAAAGGAGGCATTGGCTTTTTGGCAGGAATGATAAAATATTTACAGTCTTTTCGATTTAAGGGTCTGACTGTTATTCTGGGAGTTTTTCTGGCAATCAGTGTGGTGCTTTGGACAGAGCGTTCAGGAATTCAGTATCAGGCAGAGATCAAGAAGAAGGCATATCTGGACAGGGATACGGTTGTAACTGAAACACAGGCAGTCAAAAATATTGAGAGCAGTTGTCTGGTGCTGATGGACAGCAGTCAGGCAGACAGTGTGGTGGCATGGGAACAGTTTGAAAGAATTTTCATGGATATGAAAACAGGAGTAGATCTGGCAGATATCAGACAGAGTGAGATTCCTGATTTCTCAGGCTATGAAACAATAGTGGTGCTGATGTCGGATCTGAACCCATTGAAGGATGTAGTTATAAAGATTGGAAACTGGGTAGAAAAAGGAGGACGTGTTCTTTTTGCGTTAACACTTCAGAAGGATACATATGTTTCGCTCATTGAGCAGAAATTGGGAATTACAGACTCTGATTATGGAAATGTTCTGGTAGATAAAATCTATATTGATGATGATTTCATGATTGGAGGGGGAAGATCTTTCCAGATTCCGGATGCATATGATTCAGCATGGGAAGTAAGTGTTGGAGAAACGGCGAAGGTTTATGCATGGACAGATGATGAAAAGAAGGTTCCGCTTATCTGGGAAAACAGTTATGGAAAAGGTAAATTTGTAGTTGATAATTTTGGATTATGTGAAAAAGCCACAAGAGGATTTTTTGCGGCATCCTATAGCCTGCTGACAGATGTGATGGTCTACCCGGTGCTTAATGGATCTGTATTTTATCTGGATGATTTTCCATCTCCTGTGCCGAGTGGAGACGGAACATATATCAAACGTGATTATGGTCTCAGCATCAAAGAGTTTTATACAAATATCTGGTGGCCGGATATGCTGGATATGGCAGAGGAACACGGCGTGAAATATACAGGTGTTATTATTGATAATTATGAGGATGATGTGTCCGGAGATGTTGTGGAACAGGAAGATGTGCAGAGATTTCAGTATTTTGGGAATATGCTGCTTCATCAGGGAGGAGAACTGGGATATCATGGATATAATCATCAGCCATTGAGCCTGTCAAATGTGGATTATGCAAATATCCTTCCATATAAAACATGGGAAAGCTATGATGCAATGAAAAAAGCCATGACAGAGCTGATACGGTTTGGAAAAGAGATGTTTCCGGGGACAGAATTGTCTGTTTATGTACCGCCGTCTAATGTGCTGTCAGATGAAGGGCGGGAAATGATCGTAAAAGAATTTCCGGAGATACGTACAATTGCAAGTAATTATTTTGTCGGAGATATGGCATATACACAGGAGTTTGAGGCTGCAGAAGATGGAATTGTGGAACAGCCCCGTATTATTTCAGGTGCTGTGATTGATGATTATATGGAACTTGCGGCTGTATCTGAACTGAATATGCATTTTGTCAATACACATTTTATGCATCCGGATGATCTGCTGGACGAAGACAGAGGTGCCAGACTGGGATGGAAGAAACTGAAAAAACGGCTGGATGAATATATGGACTGGCTGTATACTTCAGCTCCATGTCTGAGAAATCTTACTGCTTCCGAACTATCAGGCGCAATACAGCGGTATGGGGCACTGGTGATCGATAAGGATGTATCAGATCAGGAACTTAATCTTAAATTAGATAATTTTTATGATGAAGCTTATATTATGATAAGAATGAATGAAGGGACTCCGGGTAATATAGAAGGTGGAGAACTGACGCATATTACCGGAAATCTCTATCTGCTTCGGGCAAAAGAGAAATCAGTGAAAATAGAAATAAGGTGAGAGAATTGAGAATCTGTCTGGTTTTAGAAGGCTGTTATCCGTATGTACATGGTGGAGTTTCTACATGGATGCATCAGTATATCACTGTTATGAAAGAGCATGAGTTTGTGCTGTGGGTAATAGGAGCACATGCATGTGACCGTGGAAAATTTGTCTATGAACTGCCGGATAATGTGGTGGAAGTCCATGAAGTATTTCTGGATGATGCATTAAAACTGAAGGAACATGGAAATCAAAATGGACAGCTGCACAGAATCAATCATTTTTCGGAAGAAGAAACAAGGAGTTTAAGAGAATTGATGGAATGCAGTCATCCTGACTGGGAAGTATTGTTTCATTTATATCACGACCGGAAAATGAATCCGATGTCATTTCTGAAAAGTGAGCAGTTTTTAAATATATTAACAGAGAGCTGTCTGGAAAAATATCCGTATATTGCATTTGCGGACGCGTTTCATACAATGCGTTCCATGCTGCTTCCGGTTTTATATCTTTTGGGTTCTGAGGTTCCTCAGGCAGACACCTATCATGCGATTTCAACAGGATACGGGGGACTTCTTGCCTGCCTTGGAGGATATGTTTACAGAAGACCGGTATTACTTACAGAGCATGGGATATACACAAGAGAAAGGGAGGAAGAGATCATCAGGGCAAAATGGGTAATCCCATCATTTAAAAAACAGTGGATTTCTTTCTTTTATATGTTATCAGAAGCAATTTATAAAAGGGCTTTTCGGGTAACCAGTTTATTTACGAATGCGATGCTTACGCAAATACAGATTGGCTGTGATGCAGAGAAATGCAGAGTAATTGAAAATGGTATTGATTATGACAGGTTGTCACAGATCCCTCTGAAAGAGGAAGATGGATGGATAGACATAGGTGCGGTAGTCCGTCTCGCACCCATTAAAGATATAAAGACTATGATATATGCATTTTATGAACTTTCATCCAGAATGGAGAATGTGAGACTTCATATTCTGGGAGGGGTAGATGACGAGGAATATGCAGATGAGTGTTATGCACTGGTGAAACAGCTGGATATCAAAAATCTTGTTTTTACAGGAAGGGTAGATATTGTACAGTATATGAGAAAACTGGATTTTACGATCCTTACCAGTATATCAGAAGGCCAGCCATTATCCGTGCTGGAGTCATTTGCGGCCAGACGCCCATGTGTAACGACTGATGTAGGATGTTGCCGGGAACTTCTGAATGGAAAAGAAGGAGATGATTTTGGATGTGCCGGTTATTGCGTTCCGCCTATGTACAGGGATGGACTTGCTTTCGCTATGGAAAAAATGTGTGAATCCAGGAGAAGACGGATCAGAATGGGAAAAAGCGGACAGGCAAGAACTAAGGCATATTACAGGCATGAGCGCATGATCAGTGAATACAGAAAACTTTACAGGGAGGTGGAGGAAGCATATGGCAGGGATTGGATTTGAACTCAAAAAACTGTTCAGCAGAAGAGGGCTGTTTGCTTCTTTCCGCGCCTATGGATATGCAGGGATTATCTGTACCGGTCCCATGCTGCTGGGGATCGTCCTTCTGCTGGGTGTTATGTTTTTGTGTGACAGGACAGGCGCTTCGAAACAGAGCAGAGAATTACTGGTCTGCATGATCACATATACACTTCTTGCATCATTGACGGTAACCAGTTTCTTGTCAATGGTAGTAACAAGATTTATTGCAGATATGCTTTATGAAGAAAAAAATGAGGCAGTTCTGTCATCTTTCTGGGGTTCGACAGGCTTAATGCTCATTGCAGGAGGAATTTTATATGGGATTTTTCTGATATTTTCCGGAGTTGGGCTTATAGATAAGTTTTTATGTTTTGAGTTGTTTGGAGAACTGATCGTTACATGGAATGCGATGAGTTATCTTACTGCAATTAAAGATTACAGAGGAATTATGTTATCCTTTCTTGCTGCGATCGCTGTTACTTTTCTTTCGGGAGCCTTATTGCTGTTTCTGGGAATTTCCCATGTGGAAGCATTGATGGCTGCGGTATGCATTGGATATGGGATCATGCTTTTATGGGATGTTGTTTTACTGTATGAGTATTTTCCACAAAGTGATATCAGTGCATTCTTATTTTTAAGGTGGGCAGATGAGTTTCTGCCGCTGGCATTTACAGGACTCTGCATTAATATCGGGCTGTTTGCCCACCTTGTGATCATGTGGGCCGGACCGCTGGGGAAACAGGTAAAAGGACTTTTTTATGGGGCACCGTCTCATGACGTACCGGCATTGATCGCATTTCTGACAATTCTGATCACCACTGTAAATTTTGTGGTTTCTGTAGAAGTTAATTTTTATCCGAAATACAGGAATTATTACAGTTTATTCAATGATGGGGGAACCATTAAGGATATTATGCAGGCCGGTACAGAAATGCTGGATGTACTGAACAGAGAATTGAAGTATACCGCTTTGAAGCAGTTACTGACTACTGCGCTGGCGATTTCAATGGGTGAGAGTCTTTTGAAGTACCTTCCTTTGGGATTTAATGATCTGATGTATGGATATTTCCGGACACTTTGTGTTGGTTACGGCATTTATGCAGTTGCAAATACGATGCTTCTGCTTCTTTTATATTTTACAGATTACAGGGGAGCATTGGCTGCTTCTGTAATTTTTGCCGTGGGAACTTCTGTGTTTACTGTGATTTCTCTGTTTTGTCCGCAGGTATATTATGGCTTTGGGTTTCTTGCAGGATGTGTACTGTTTTATTTTATAGTTATGATCCGTCTGGAACGTTATACCAGACGTCTGCCATATTATATTCTCAGCATACAGCCGGTGGTAGCAGAAGACAAATCGGGGGTATTTACCAGAATCGGATGTTTTATGGATGAGAAACTGGAAAGGAGAACGAGCGTTGACAGGAATTAAAAAAATAAATCTGATAAGTGCAGTATTAGTCAGTCTTTCTCTCTGTGGAGGCTGCACTCTGGAAAAAGCGGGAAACTCTTCACAGGATCAGACAGTACAGGAAGATAACAAAACAGAACAGGTAAAGGCGGAAAAAGCGGAGAAAGAAGAAATCAATGAGATTCATTTAAGAGATAAGGATTCTTTGTATGAAAATGATGATGATACCAGTGTTGTTACCATGTATCTTACTGTATCTAAGGGAAATTCATCGGAAAATACATATCATACATGGAAGGAAATCAACAGCTATTCTGTTTATGATTACGAAGATATGGGAGTGGAGAGATATCAGGTGGCAGGACTTTTGCAGGTGGGAGATGAGAATGGACCGACAGAAGGGGAAGTCGGATATGGAGAACGCGTGCCTAATGCAACTGTTCAGATCAGGGGCCAGACATCCAGCCAGAATGCACAAAAAAATTATAAAATTGAGTTAAAAAAGAATAAAGGAACGTGGAGAGGCCAGAGAACCATTAACCTGAATAAACATATGACAGAAGGAATGCGCTTTCGAAATAAGCTGGCATATGATCTGATCAGGGGAATTCCTCAGATGGTTGGTTTACGTACACAGTTTGTGCATTTGTATGTAAAGGATAATACAGAAGAACCAGGTGGAAAATTTGAGGATTATGGAATTTATACACAGGTTGAACAACTGAATAAGACGGCATTAAAGAGTCATGGACTGGATTCAAACGGACAATTGTATAAGATTAATTCTTTTGAATTTTATCGCTACGAGGATATTATAAAAAAAGAAGATGATGCAGGATATGATAAGACAGCCTTTGAAAAAATGCTGGAAATAAAAGGGGATTCAGATCATACCAAATTGATCGATATGCTGACAGATCTGAATGATTATTCTATAGGGATTGAAGATGTACTGAAAGAACATTTTGATGAAGAAAATATTGTTTACTGGATGGCATTTCAGATTCTGATGGGAAACGTAGACACACAGAACAGAAATGTTTATTTATACAGTCCTCTGAATTCAGATATCTGGTACTTTATTGCCTGGGATAACGATGGCTGTCTGATGAGACCGGAATATGAATTAAGGAATTTTTCGGATCAGAACAGCTGGGAAAAGGGAATCAGCAATTACTGGGGAAATATTCTGTTTCAAAGGTGTCTGAAGTCACGGTCTTTCCGGGAAAAATTAAATGATGCCATTCTGGATCTGAGGGAATATCTGAACAAAGATATGCTCACATCAAAGATAGAGAGCTATAAGAATGTACTGAAGCCCTATTTATATTTGATGCCTGATGCAGAGTATGAACCGCTTACATCTGAACAATACGATCAGATTGCAGCATCACTTCCTGATGAGATAGAGAAGAACTATCAGTTATATCTGGAAAGTCTGGAAACACCAATGCCATTTTATATAGGTGTTCCGACAATAGACGGTGATAAGCTGAAATTTAACTGGGATGTATCTTATGATCTGGACGCAGAGGACATTACGTATTCTGTAGAGGTTGCAGGAGATTATCTATTCCGGGATGTGATCTATCAGAACACAACACTGACTGTTCCGGAAGCTGAGATGGACCTTCCGAAAGCAGGACAGTACTTTGTGAGAGTAAGAGCAACAAATACATCTGGAAAAACGCAGGATGCATTTGATTATTATGTAACAGATGAAGGAAAATATTATGGTATGAGGTGCTTTTACATAACAGAAGATAGTACGGTAGAGGAAGACGATTATGAAGAAGGCTGACAGGAAGAAAGAACGTTTTCGTAACGAGTGGAAATATCTTATCAGTACCAGTGAGAAAGAAGTCCTGAATCTTCGGATGAAGCCACTTATGAAACTGGATCCTCATGCAGAAACTGGAGGATATCTGATACGGAGCCTGTATTTTGATGATTACTGGAACAGTGCATATGAAGAAAAGGAAAGCGGCGTTCTTATGAGGAAGAAATACAGGATACGAATTTATAATTATAGTGCTGAAAGTATCAAGCTGGAAAGAAAAAAGAAGTTCGGCAGTTATATTTATAAAGAAGATGCCCCTCTGACAAAAGATGAGGTGCAAAAAATTCTTTCCGGCGAGTATGAATTTCTTCTGAAAAGCCCGTATAATCTTTGCAGGGAATTTTACATAGAATGTATGAGTAATATGATGCGGCCGAGAACAATCGTAGATTACGAGAGAGAACCATGGATCATGGATGAGGGAACAGTCAGGATTACATTTGATACAGATGTCAGAGCGGCTGTTGGAAGCTATGACATTTTCGACAGTACGCTTCCGGCTTTATCTGTACTGGAACCGGGAAAACTGATCATGGAAGTGAAATTTACAGAGATGCTGCCTCAGATTCTGAGAAATCTTCTGCCGCCGCAGGCAGCAGAATTTACAGCAGTTTCCAAATATGTACTGTGTTATGAAAAAACGCGGTACATGAATGGATTTGAGTATTGGTATGATACACAGGGGAGGATGATAAGATGAGTGTACAGGATATGATAAAAAAATCTGTACTGGAATCAGGAATGTTCAGTCAGTATGATATACCTAAGATATTGGCTGCTCTGGCAGTGGCTTTGATTTTGGGAAGTGTGATTTATCTGGTTTATCAGAAATTTTATGTTGGAGTTATTTTCTCCAGAAGTTTTGCAGTTACACTTGTGGGAATGACAGTGCTTACCTGTATGGTAACCTTGGCTATCAGTACCAATGTGGTTGGTGCATTGTCTATTGTACGTTTTCGTACAGCAATTAAAGATCCGATGGATCTTCTGTATCTGTTCTGGGCAATCACATCGGGGATTACAGCCGGTGCAGGTATGTATGCATTAACTCTGTTGACAGCTGTGATTATCATTCTGATGATCACCCTGTTTTATCACAAACAACAAAATGGAAGAATTTATATTGCAGTGATTCATTATCAGGGAACTCAGGCGGGAGATGAAATTATCCGCTGTTTTGGAAAAAGAAAATATTTCGTAAAATCAAAAACTATGCGCAATGAAAAAACAGAAATGGCAGTTGAAATATATTGCAGACAGAATGATATGGAGTTTATGGAAAAAATCCGGGATATCGGTGGAGTGGAAGATGTTACATTGATTCAGTATAATGGAGAATATCATGGCTAAAAGTCAGAAACGATATCTGGTTCTGTTGGTTTTTGGACTTTTAGTTATTATAGCAGCAGGAGTATGGATGGTATTTGGAAGAAAAACTCAGATATATGAAAAAACAGAAGAAATTTTTGGAAATCCATTAATGGGATATGCACCTTGTGCCTGGGAAGAAACAATAGGAGAGGATATATCTTTACTGTATATGGATATTACCTGGGCTGAACTGGAACCGGAGGAAGGAAAATATGACTGGGAGAAAATCGAAAGAGAAAATCAGACTGACAGATGGAGAGAAGAAGGGAAACACCTGGTACTGAGGTTTGTGTGTGATATTCCCGGGGAGGAAAAGCATATGGACATTCCACAATGGCTATATGACAAAACTGATCATGCGGGAACCTGGTATGATATGGAGTATGGAAAGGGATATGCTCCTGATTATAATAATGAACAGATGATACAATATCACAAAAGGGCAGTTAATGCACTTGGAGAGCATTTTGGCAGAGATGGACTGGTCAGTTATATCGAACTTGGAAGTCTGGGGCACTGGGGAGAATGGCATGTAAATATTTCCGCAGGAATACAGAGTCTGCCAGAAGAATCTGTAAGAGAACGTTATATGATTCCATGGACAGAGGCCTTCCCTGATTCCATGATACTGATGAGAAGACCTTTTAGTGAGGGAGAACATTATGGAATAGGTCTCTACAACGATATGACCGGACAGCCAGAGAGCACAGAGGAATGGTTTCGCTGGATTAATGAAGGCGGTGAGTTTGACCAGACTCATGAGAAAAAAGGGTTATCCGCAATGAAGGATTTCTGGAAAAAGTTTCCTTCCGGAGGTGAGTTTACAAGTTCAATTACAATGAAAGAGTTGCTTGACACAAATCTGGATCAGACAATAAATCTGATAAAGAAAGCACATACTACTTTTCTTGGACCGAAAGTAGCGGATAAAACTTATGAAAACGGTTATAGGAAAGTTTTAGGAAGCATGGGATATCGTTTGTGGATTTCGCAAGCAAGCCTTATTCAGATGCCGGGGTATGTCAGCCTGAATCTTAAATGGAAGAATGATGGAGTTGCACCATTTTATGAAGACTGGCCTGTATGGGTTCTGGTAGAAGATGAGGATGGAAATAGTCTTGAAAAAGAAGCGGTTGACATTTCGTTAAAATCACTTCTGC